>Ga0247819_10000007_pt1 | contig 180543 bp, 212 predicted proteins | sample 13C_Xylose_Day6_FD_193428 | JGI IMG/M metagenome (GOLD analysis project Ga0247819, IMG submission 193428) | Soil microbial communities from agricultural site in Penn Yan, New York, United States - 13C_Xylose_Day6 | ecosystem: Environmental > Terrestrial > Soil > Agricultural land | place... | reverse complement strand
TTCTTTGCCCGTGTTGAAGATTGGAGTTTCCTGGAAGAGGCCGACGGCCAGGAAAAGCAGGAGCAATGGGAATCCTATCGCGACCGTGGTGAAGGCAACTTCGCCCAGAACCGCGTCCGTGCTATCAACGACAACGTTTACCACATGTGCGTCAAAGCCAAGTTCTCCGGGGAACTGGGCAAACGTGAGGTAGAACAAGTCTGTACCAAGGATTACTTCGAACTGTTCAAGCTGTTCGCTGACAAGGGCCTGAACAAAACCCGCTACTTCTTCCCTATCGAAGGCACTGACCTGAAATGGGAAGTTGACGTTTACACCACCCAAAGTGGCGAGCGTCACCCATGGATCAAGATCGACCTTGAAGTCAAGTCCAAGGAAACTGAGCTGCCGAAATTCCCGTACCCTCTCAAAGAGGTTATCGTGAACCAGCCTGCCCAGCGCACCGAAGAAGAAAACGCCCACATCGGCAACCTCTTCAAGGAATGGACCATCAACGTCGACATGGCGAACATGGTGGCAGACCAGAAAGCTGAACCTGCTCAGGTCGAACAGGAAGAGTCCTCGGAAGAGGAATAAATGAAGGGAGGCTTCGGCCTCCTTTTATGACGTCAGTATTTAAATCTGTCCGTGGGTAATAGAATGTGGGACTACCGCTTTCGGGAGCACTAATGGAAAACCATTTCATCAAGCCAGCGTCCGCTTATAAGCGCGACCTAGATATTCTGGCTAACTACCGTCGAGACATGGCGATCTTTTTGCATGTTCGTACGGGGAAGCCGTTGGAAGACTGTCAAGGGTACATTCACCGTGTGACAGGTCCTGGTGGTAAATTCGAGATCAAAGACCCAGCTCTGTTCTGCCTGCACCGCAACAAAGTCGGTGACCGTGAGCGTATGGAGATCACTTACTCGACTTACCTCAAGGACATCAAGGACAACAACTGGTTGTTTGCACCGTCCATGACTGTGTACGAACACCCGGACGTGATCCCTTCTCTACTGTCGGAATACATCACCGGTAACATTGTGGGCCGGGGTGCTGTAAAGAAGGAAGGTCACAATGCGCAGATGGAGCAACAAGAATCCAATCTGAAAGCAGATGAGGCTGAGAAAGCCGGGGATGTTGAAGCAGTCAAGAAGTTCCGCCGCCATGCTGTACAGATGGAAGAACTGGCAGAACTTAAGGAGAACGAACAAACCACGTACAAGATTGCGAACAACAGTCTGTCCGGGGCACAAGCGTCGACCTCCACGATCCTGCACAACAAGTCTGCTCACTCGAGTCTGACTTCGACCTGTCGTGTAGCCACCAGCCTGGGTAACGCCAACAACGAGAAGTTCTTGGCAGGCAACCGTCACTACTGGTGCCCTGACGTAGTGAAGGCGAACATCGTCAGCATCATTGGTCATGTTGACTACGAGTTGATCGAGAAAGCCATGTCGCTGTACGGTTTCCGTGCGCCGACTGTAGATGAAGTTATGGAGTTGATCCTGTACTCCACTCATCACTACTGGACCAACAAACGTCAGGTCGAAGAGATCCGTAAGTTGGTTGAGGGTATGAACGATCTGCAACGGGCAGCCTTTGCTTATGTCGGCGATTGCTGGCACTTGGCAAAGTTCAACGATGGTCCGATGCGTGTGTTCATGGCTCGTCTCTCTATGAAGGCTGAGGTGCCTCTGGAGCTGGATGAAGCCAAGACCTATGTCAAGGGTATGGATGCGGACTTGAAAGCGTTTGTGAGCCTCCTGTGTGCTAAGGAGCTGCAAGGCTTGGGTCTGGGTCGTTTGCTGGAAGTTAACCCTGCGAACTACTGCTTGATCGGGGCAACCATCAAGAACATCCATGCGGTATTGAACGAATACCAATACCTGATCAAAGCGTTCTGGGTATCGGACAACATGCCAGCTTCGGTTGCATGGATTCGTGACTCGGTCCGCCACGTAGCAATTACCTCCGACACAGACTCTACGATCTTTACCGTACAGAACTGGGTGGAGTGGTACACCGGCAAGATTGACTTTAGCGAAACCGCGTTTGCCGTGGATTACACCATGGTTTACCTGGCAACGCAGTCGATCATTCACGTTCTGGCTATGCTCTCGACTACACTCGGTGTGGTACCTGAGAAGCTGAACGTATTGGCGATGAAGAACGAGTTTGCATTCTCGGTGTTCTCGCTGACTTCGATGGCTAAGCACTACTACGCCTACAAGGCTGCCAAAGAAGGTAACGTGTTTGCTGAACTGGATGAAGAGATCAAAGGGGTTTACCTCAAAGACTCCAACTGTCCACCAGCGATCATGAAGCAGGTTACGTCGACCATGTGTGAGATCATGGACACCGTAATCGAAGGCAAGAAGATCCGTATTACAGAAATCATGCAACGTGTGGCGGATATCGAACACGGCATCATTGGTTCTGTGATGCGTGCTGAGTCTACCTACTTGGCGCGGACTTCGGTGAAAGACCCGGCGGCATACGTCAACCCAGGTCAATCTCCGTACCAACACTACCTCATGTGGGAGCGTGTGTTCCGTCCAAAATACGGAGAAGCCCCTAAGCCTCCGTACTCTGCGATCAAGGTATCCCTCGACCTGCCAAACAAAACGGCACTGCAACAATGGTTGGAAGGTATCGAAGATCCACAGATCAAAGAAACTCTGATGGCAACCTACGCAGGCAAAACCAACGCTACCACGTTGCTGCTGCCTAAGGATGTTGTGGAGTTGACGGGTCTGCCAAAAGAAGTATTGTCAGCAATGAACATTCGTAAACTGGTCTACTCTACAGTCCGACCGTTCTATCTGATCTTGGAATCGCTCGGCGTGTTCTTGTCTAACGACAACAATACCAAGTTGGTTTCGGACTTTGTTCCAGCGTCTGCCGCGGCATAAAGGGAAACGGGGAGGCCTTGCGGCTTCCCCGTTTCTCTAGCGGACGCTTTTAGCTTTGGAGACGATCTCTTTAAAGAGGTCTTCCCATGCCGGATATGCCCAGCGTGGAAGGGAGCTGCGTAGAGCGCTGTCGTTGAGTAACCGCGACGTTTCCAATTGGATATCGTTACAGTAACCCTTGTTGCGGTCGACATTGTTCTCTTTGGTCCAATCCAACAGGAAGTCCACCAGACGCGCTCTGGACATTGCAAGCGCCCAGGTAACCTGACGGGTCGGTACCATGCGAGGAATGCGTATAGCGTCTCTCAGGGTCCATGACGACACACCTTTGAACACAGCAAGGAAGTGATCGAAGGTATACTTGCGTTTCTGCAAGTCTTCTGCGTATTGGTCCAGCCCAAAGTCCAGTTCCGCTTCCCAACGAGTGAGGGTGTATGGTTTACGGATCATGGACATCCCCCGAGGATCACCACGATAAATCGCCATGAACCGATTGAGGATAGCCAAATCCAACTGGGAGTGCAAAGCGTTGTTCAGGGGATACGACGACATGAACTGCATGATCGTCCGCTGTGCTTCATTGTTCTGGTGCCATTCACGGATGCGCCACATGCGGTACTGAACCGCCAGCATCGGAATGTTTACCAAGATAACCGACAGGCCTTCTTCGCCGTTGGTCTGGAAACCCATAGGAGTATCCATACCGAGGTCTGTCTTGGGGTGAGTAAGGAAAGTCACTGGGCACAGGTCTTCCCAGTTATCCTCAATCCCGCGCAGGTCGAATTCCTCAGAGTGGGCAATCACAACCTCGTAGGAACCGGGACCGTAGAAAACCCCTGGACTGAACACCCGACCCCTGTATAATGAAGAGGTCATGTTGAAGGCCATGCTGGCACCCTCAGCGACTTCCTCAACCCGGTCCCTGTAAATGTTGACGTCCATGGATAATGGTACGTTAAGGGATTGCAGCAATTTCACGAGGAAGTGACCACTATCAACAGCACGTGGATAGGTACGGTTGTACTCGATCACCTTCTCGAGATTCTGGCGCAGCCCCTGAATAGCGCGCTGATACTTGGGGAAGGTAATGCTAGCACCTTGCGTACCCCAGATCGGTTCATTGAAAAGGCTGTACATTGGGGCGGCCCTTTAGAGTTGATTAAAAGGAATTTCAAATACATAATATCCACGTGACAGACACTAGGTAATCTGTCTTATAAACTTTTTTCAACTTAGGAGTTGAGCCATGGTTGTTAGCAAAGAACTCTCGGATTTCGAAGCAGCACTGCGTTTGGAGATTGCCCGGTCTTCCGGTCAAGTTCCTGCTGCACCGGAACCGGTGAAGGCCGCTGTTAAAGCCAAGAAGAAGTTCGAGCGTAAAGTTGTACTGGGGATCAGCAATAACCGTGGCCACGATATCACGGAGTTTGTTTTCGAGTCCAAACAAACCTTCGAACTACCTGCCGAGATGGAAGCTCGGAAAGCCGCTAAGGCGGCAGGGCTTAACGTGTACTCCCTCATCAGCAATGTGAGGATAAAGTAATTTCTTACATACACTGCACTATGTTATAGGAGAATGCTCTCAACTAGGTGCTACGGCACTTAGCGTTATGGGCGCATGATCTTTGTAACCCGCAGGGGTAGTATTTGATTCGAAGCAATTTGAGCCACATATTACCCTTGTGACATCATGCCGATGTAAATAAATAGATCATAGGCAAATGGTGTGTCGTAGTGCCCACCCCAATGAAAAGGAACACGAGATGTCCGTCAAACGCAATCAACCTGGCCAGAGTCAGGGGAACCAACCAGCGAACAGCGCAATGGCAGACGCCATGCTGAAAGCAGGCATGAATCCGCAGGGCGCTGAACAAGCCCAGCAACCACAACAACCGGCCGGTCAGCAACAGCAGCCGAACGGTGGCAACGCTCAACCGCAACAACCTTTCAACGCAGGTGCTCAGATGAACCAGCAAAACTCCCGCGTCGGCAGCCGTGGCCGTTCGGTCCTCGACGTCAACGCCAACCACCGTCGTCCTGTTCCTCGGAACATGTCCGGTGAAGACGTTCAGACCATCCAGACCGGCCTGAAAGAACGTGCAGCCAAAGTGCTGACCGAACAGCAGAAGAAAGAGTTCACCATCCTGGTACTGGACAACAACCAGTCCAAAGTGACCTTCTCCAGCATCCTGGTCTGCTACCACGAAAACTTCCAGGGCCAAGACCACATCGCGGTCTACAGCATGCTGATCGAATCGAGCGGTGCGCCGCTGGACCCGAACAGTGTCAACCTGGGCGGCACCACCGTCGAAGTCGACATCGTGCCTGGTGACATCTACCTGAACAAGTCGTACTGGCAAGTTCTGGAGCAGTTCGTCATCAACAGCTTCGGCGTGAACGCTCAGATCCACGACGCCGGTGGCATCGTGATTCCGGCCGAAGCTGAAGTCAGCACCGAGAACCGCTTCAACCGCCTGCTGCACAACAGCACCCAGGCCTGCTACACCATCATGGACAGCCAACTCGGCGGCACCGAAGAACCGTTCACCCTGGGTGAAGTCGGCGCTGGTGACCAACTGAGCGCTCGTGTCGAGTTCACTCGTGCCCACGGTGAAGACCTGGTCGGCATGCCGGTACGTGAAGACATCATCGTCACCATGTCCGCGCAGTCCCAAGCTGACTCGCAGTTCAGCCTGCAACAAACCCGTCAGCTCACCCGCGTGGGTGCGTACGTTGACCTGATGTACCAACCGGCTCAAGCTGGCTTCCAGCCGCAGCAGAACGCCTTCGGTATGTTCGGCCAGCAGCAAATGATGCCGACTCAGATGTACCAGCCGCGTCTGGTGATGACTTCGGTCGACACCCTGACCGACGCCGTGAACATGGAACTGCAACTGCTGACCCTGTCCACCGCTTTCGGTCTGAACCGCAACGGCCTGTACACCGGCACCTGGCGCGCCAACAAGGGCAAGGCTACCGACGTCGATCTGAAAGACATCGGTGCGGTCGGTTACGAAGTCAACCTGACTGGTGATCCGAACGCCAAGCCTGATGCACTGCCGACTCGTTCCGCCGACTTCGGTGACAACGAAATGCGTCAGCTCATCAACACCCTGATCGCCCAGAAGCTGATCTTCACCCTCGACATCGCCGAGGTTGGCGAGCTGTCCTGGATTCACCAGACCTACATCGCGGCCGCCAACGGCGACGAGAATGCGCGTCTGACCATCCTGCAAGCAGCCAACAACCTGACCATGGGTCACTTCCAGCAACTGTTCGACGCCAGCAAGCCGGTGTGCTACGACGACCAAGACCGCATTCACCTGGGCTTCTACTACGATCGCGAAGGCAATCGTCGTGACCTGCGTGAAATCGACTACCTGGCCATCCTGAACCTCGCTGGCAAGACCAACCCGAAACTGGTCGAAGCCTGGGAAGAAACCCACCGCAACGTGCAGGTCCCTCTGGAAATCCGCCTGGCTCAGCGCAAGGAAATCCTGCGCCAGCTCCTGGCCTCGGAAATCCACGTCAAGGGCTTCGCTCGTCGCGTGTCGTTCGACAACGGGTTCCTGGAAGCGCTGTCCGAAGCAATCGTACGTTGCGGTCTGAACGTGCGTCCTGCCAAAGGCCTGGACGACAACAACGTCCTGTCCCAGCGCGGCGGCTACGACCTCAACCACCTGGTTGCCAACAACGTTGGTGGCTTCTTCAACTACGGTGGCGGTCAGCAACAAGGCTCGCGCCTGTTCAGCTCTCCCTTCACCGGGACCTGGAACCGCTAATCGGCGGTAGGTTGTTGCAATGAGTAAAAGGGGACTTCGGTCCCCTTTTCTTTTTATGTCCGTCACTTCAGGAGTAGCCCATGGGCGTAGAAGCGGAAATCGTGAGTCATGACGAGTTGTTCAACAAGTTGACAACAACTCCCGTGATCCTCAACGACTTCGATGTTACTACCGAGCTGGATCGGGAACGACTGAACCAAATGATCATGACGCGTTATGAGGGTGACACCTTAGACGTCGTGCCGTCATGTGAGTGTAAGAGAGTCAAGTACGAACACAACGTTGGTGTTGTGTGTGACCACTGCGGGTTTCCCTGTATGTCGGTTACCGAACGACCTCTGGAGTCCTTGTTGTGGATCGCTGCGCCGAGAGGCATTGATGCATTGATCAACCCCTGGGCTCTGCATGTATTGAAGCCGATCTTCGCGTACAAGGGAACGAACTTGCTGGACTGGATTACAAATCCGTCCTACATTCCTCCCAACAACGATGCTCAAAACGTGTTGCAGTACCTGAAAGGGCTCAACATCGGTCGAGGCATTAATACGTTCTACAGGCATTTCGATGACCTGATGAACTTGTTCTTGCGGGAAATCCTCCCGAACAACAAGAACCAGCAGCAGATGGATGACACGCTGCTATTCATTCAGATGTATCGCCATGCGATCTTCTCGAAGTATATCCCCTGTCCAAGTCGGATCTCCTTTATCACGGAGAACACGGCTACCGGTACTTATGCCGATACAGGGATGACTCCGGCGATCAACGCGATGCGGACATTCAGTTCGATTGAAAACTCCCCGACTCCGCTGAAAGCTCGGCAGATCGAGGTGATGACAATCAAAGCTCTGAATATGTTGGTGGCTTACTATGCACCATTCATTGCAGGGCAACTGGGCGGTAAGCCAGGATGGTACCGCAAACACATCTTCGGTTCGCGAGTGAACTACTCGTTCCGTGGTGTGATCTCGTCCTTGTCTGACCCGCACCACTACGAAGACCTGCACATGCCGTGGCCAATGGCGGTGATGACCTTGAAGGTTCACCTGACCAGCAAGCTACTGCGCCGTTGTGTTCCGGGTACTGACCAATTGTTCAGCCCGAACGAAATCAACAAGTTCCTTTATGAGCACACCCTGCGGTATCACCCACTGCTGGATGAGCTGTTCGAGGAACTGATTGCTGAAGGACCCCGTGGCGGTATTGCGGTAATCTTCCAGCGAAACCCGACGTTGACCCGTCTCTCGGCTCAGCGCCTGTACATCCGCAGTGTCAAGAAAGACCCCAAGATCAACACCATCAGTCCGTCGGTGAACATCCTTTCCGGTATGAACGCTGACTTTGACGGTGACGCCTTGAACGGCATTGTGATCCTGGACGAAAAGACGCTTCTCAAGTTGGACCCGTTGGCCCCGCATAACGGTGTACTGGATCTGCGTAACCCCAGGGCAATCTCTGGACACGTATCGCTTCCTGCACCTATCATCGCAACTCTCGCCAACTTCATTCACCATGGCCGCTAACCTCTGGGGGACTTGAGTCCCCCTTCCCTTTTAAGGAAAAGGAAACTATGAACACCAGTGCCGAGAAAGTACTTCAGATGATCAAGGATGGACATCACTCCACCCCTGCTCTCTATCTTGCCATGTTCCCACAACCTGTGGAAGACTTCGTGTCGATGAAGCAAGGACTCGAGGAACACAACGTAGTTTTCGAACTGCGTGGTCATGCAAATGACGACAAGAAGCAATACGACCTCTACCTGGTGGACAAAGGAACTGACTCCATGGTGTTGGTCGCAACGAATGCTCACCCCGATTGGCTTAAGGATCGAGGATTCGAGCACGTCTAATCTTACAGGTAGCCAATAAAGTATGTAACGAGGGAGCTACCATGGCAGGCTATATCGAAGGCGGCTCGTTGGCGTTTAACGAGTTGGCGTACGCGCCACGAGCTGAATCAACAATGCAATACCTGGCCGAATCGGCACAGATGTTTACCCAGAACCTTACGGACTCTGGTCGAGCATTCGTGCAGATGGCTACGCAAAAGTGGGATCAGTATTTCGGTCAAGATGCAATGCGTGCAGCGCGTGCTGCGGTGCGTGGTATCCAGACCATGTGGGATGCTGATGTAATCCGGCTGCTTGAATCGATTGCACAGATGCAACATGCTCCACCGGTCATGCAGCGTTACCTGATGGCAGACCCGTTCATTCGGGCTCGCTACCTTGCTCAGAAACTCGACGGTTATTCTGACACCTACCAGAATCTCCATGGGAATGCGATTGGTCATGATCATTATGACTACCGCCGCCTCATGAATGGTGTGGTGCAGGAAACGGAAGAAGACTGGGTAGCGTGGACGTTCTTCGAAGAACTCCATGAAGGTGACCGCGAACTGGAACATGACGAACAAGTCATTCTCCAGAATTCGATTGGTAACCTGATCCGTAAGATTAAAGAAGGCCGTGACGACCCAACCAGTCGTTACAACGCCTCTCTTTAATCCGAGGACTGGGAAAAGTTAGGGGGCTTCGGCTCCCTTTCTTTTTTTGTCTTTTCTACCCTCTTCTTCCTTTATATGTCTTTTCAGAGGGTAGACCAATGGCCGTTCAAGTGCCAAGTCTGAGTGCTTCCGGCTGGGTCGGGAACATTTCAGAGAAGCTGGATAAACTGATCAGCTATTTCTTTTTAAGTGACTTCTCCCAGAGTCACCTGTATCAGGGACAGATTGCCTCCCTGCCGAACCTGATCAAGGAGTGTGCGGACAACCGCCAGTTACTGCGCTCAGAAACCAAACGCGTAGTGATGAACTTCATCAACCCCTACTTCGATACGATCCAAGTAGATGTGACGATCACGGCAGTGGATGACACCAACCCTGACAATATCAACCTGCGGGTAGATGCCACGGTAACCCAAGACGCCACTATTTATAGTGTCGGTAAGGAGATCCAAGTCATCAACTCGAAAGTCGTTGCAATCTTTGATGCCAACAATGGTTAGAGGAAAACCCGATGTCGAAGAACCAACCGAGTCATGAACAACGCCTGACCGCTATCGAAAAGCGCCTGGACGGGCTGGAGAACAGCCTGCTGATCGGTATCCGTGACCTGGGTCTGGAAGTCGTCAAACTGCTGGGTATGCGCCAAGCGGTGAGCGGTCATGACCATCATCACGAAGAGCCTGCGGTGCCTCAACTGGTGTTCAAGGTTTTCGAGCGCCTGACCGAGAATACTATGTACCGCATTTACCAGGATGCGTATGACCACCCGGTCAATCCTGGCAAGGTACACATCCACACCCGCCGTGAAGTAGACGGCATCCAGTTCGATGAGCTGGAAGTAGACGAAGGTCTGGCTGCACTCCTGACTCACGAGTTCCAGCAACAAACTGGCGGCACCGTGAATGTCGCATTCTATGTCGAAGTGTATCGTGCGTCGGCTGAGCCGATTGACGAAACCTCCTTCATCATGGACCAACAGCCTGCTCTGGAAGTGGAGGTCCAAGAGACGTTGCCAGGCCGCCAAGGCTTCGAACAACGTCCAGCTTTGGTGCGTCAAGCACCGAACCTGCCGAAGTCTCTGCAACCGGCCAATCAGCCGAGCCCGGAACTGCCTGCTGTTGATCAAGGCGTGTTCCAGCACCTGACTCCGGCGCAACAAATGCAACAGATGGTTGCTGGTCTGACTGAACAAGTCCGTGCCCGCACTGTCCCCGATTCGCGTGCCGGTTTGCCGGGCGCGGGTCAGTCGCGATAAAACGTACCGCTACTCACCACGTAACTCTTTATGCGAAAGACCTAGGGTATAGAGCCCTGGGTCTTTCGTAGGAGGACTATCATGAACCCACTTAGCAAACCGGTACCAAACGACGACAGAGTTAAAGAAGCCTTCGCAGTGTTAGAAAAAGCATTCGAAGAAGATCTTCCTCGTGTTCAGGAGCGCCAGTTCCGTGACACCATTCTGCCGTTGATTCTGAGTAAAGAGCCACCCAAGTCTTTCGAGCCTTGGTTGAGGGTCTCTGACTCGGTTCTGCGCCCCATCGCTGTATACGAAGGACAGAATTTCCTGTTCAAGTGTCCAGCCATTGGTCGTCCCGTTAACTTCGGGATTCCACGCAACCCGCGTGACAGCATGTTCGAGCACATCTCGAAAGCCATGCAGAAAGACGACATGATCCCAATGCTGGGTCAACGCTACATCCAGAACGCTCTGGTGCAGCGTGTAGAAGGTCGTCGCCTGTACGATCGTGAAGTGTTGGAATGGCGTAAGGTCTTTGACTACTACGGATTGAAATCCCTAGACACCGAAGCGGCCGAAGTAGAGCCAGGCAAAGCGCCAGCTCAGAAAGCTGCTCCTGTTCAGTCTGAAGGATTCCTGTCCGATGACTTCGACCTCGCGTAAGCTGCGCATAGGTGAAACGGGGGATGTTCACCTAGCCCATCACAATACCCCCACCAGCCACGTCCTCAAAGCGCTCTACAAGGCGTTCCCGGATGATGCGGAGACTGGTGAGCTGGATATGATCATCATCGCAGGCGATCTCTACGACCGTCTGGTGATGCACTCGGAAACAGTGCTGATTGACCAGATTCGCCGCTGGTTCTTCTGGTTCCTTTCTATGTGTAAGCGTCGCGACATTGTCGTGCGTATTCTGGAGGGGACACCCAGCCACGACTGGAAGCAAAGTGCCAACGTGATCTCTGAGAATGAGATTGCAGCGATCGGGGCAGACGTAAAGTGGATTGAGAACTTGTCGATCGAGTACATCGAACGATTCGGAATCAACATTCTTTACGTACCTGACGAATGGCGTGTGGAGACTGACGATGTTTGGAAAGACGTTGTTCAGGCCATGACCGAGAAAGGCTTGGAGAAAGTAGACTTCACCATTTTGCACGGTGCGTTCAACTACCAACTCCCAAGTCATGTTCCAGTTCCAACCCACATCCCTGAACGGTACATGGGAATCACCAGGTACTTCGTCTTTGGTGGACACATCCACAAGCGCTCGCAGTACGGTAACATCCTAGCTGCTGGTTCTTTGGATCGCCTGAGTCATGGGGAAGAGGAAGACAAGGGTCACTACCGTGTGGTAGTGGATCGTGAACACGGGAACCACGAGATCAAATTCGTGGTAAACGAGAACGCGATGCTGTACAAGACCATTGACCTCAAAGGGCGTGAGCTGGAAGATTGCATGAACCGCATCCAAGCGTTAGCGGACACCATGCCTATCGGTACATTCATTCGGGTCCTCGGTAATAAGGGTGATCCTATCCAACTCGGCTTTAAAGAGGTCGAGAAACATTTCAACCTGCACTCGTTAAGTGGCAAGTGGGTCGATGGTGAAAAGATCACTCGTGAAGCAGTCAACCGGATTGTTACGCCGTTTACGCCCGTGGCTATCACGCCAACGTCGGTCGTTCCAATGGTACTGGAAAGATTGCGAGCGAGAGGGTTTTCTCCAGAGCACCTTGCGCTGGCTGAGGAATACATGAATGGATCGCTACTACCAAGTTCTGGGTAATCGTGAGATGGGTACGCAAGTGCCCGTTTCCATTGCAACAGCCTTGGCTTTGGAAAGTGCGATGGGGATCTCAGAAGACCACCCAGAGCACAAGCAGAAGCCGCCGCTACAATCAGCGACTGCGCTTTGGGTTAACCTGCGCACACTGATCCGTAACATCATGGGAGCCATCCCATCTCAAGATCAGGACAAAGTCTTCCCTGATCCGCTGCTAGACGCCCTGACAGCCGAGCTGAGAATCATCGCCTCGGCCGTTCAGATGAACACGCAGCGTCGTTGTAAGCTGGTCCCTTACGTCCAGTCGTATCACAGCCTCAAGTCGCAATACAAGAACTGCTTTATCAGGGAACCCAAAACCCCTAAGCAGGAATTCTTTGCGGAACTTGAAAGCAACGTGCTAAGGCGCATCCCTGAGATGCACTTGGACATGGCGGTCGTGCAGAGTGACATGAAGCTCCCGCAGAACTCTGACGATGCGTTGATCATTACCCACATGCCGCTGGACTTGTTGTCACGGTATGAGTTCTCCCGCCTTCGATTGCTGGAGTCCCACACGGGTAAAGTCAAGGCATACACCTCCTGGAACTCAAAGCTCACAGGCGGTAAAGAATTGTCGCGGATGCCGTTTAACCACGTAACCCTCCAGTTCTTTGGTGACGGCGTTCACTTCAACACCTTCCCGATGAAGGAAAAGAAACAGATCATCGAGTTAGCGGAAGCAAGGCGGTGGAATCCCACTACCTCGTTGGACAAGATGCGGATGGACATCAATGCTGAACCACTGCATCCAACCTTCAAAGCGATCCTGTTGTCGATGTTTTAAATAGGTCACTGTAACGGTTTACAGCGATCACTCATCATTTGTACGCAAGTTGGAGATTTACAATGGCTGGTCAACAAGGTCGTTTCCAAGCACCACCCCGTCCGAAGAACGCCCTGGACGAATTCAAACTGCGCCTGTCGTGCCCACCTGTGCAAGGTGCGACTAAGCCTGGTTCCTGGGCAGTCTCGTTGGTAGCGAACAACCCGCGCATCGACGTCTACACCAACGTTCCGAACGACAAGAACAACGGCAACATTCGTGCTGCCATGGACATGAACGCATTCTATCTCCTGATCGAGATGATGCGTAAAGCCGTCACCCTCGACGACAACCAAGTCCTCAAGCTGCAAAACCTGAACCACGTCTTCTTCGGCGGCGAGCGCTCGGCTGAGCCTAAGCTGGTTTCGACCACTCTGGTTGGTCGTGACAAAGATGGCGTGCTGTTCCTGGCCTGTGTGGCCAAAGACCGTCCGTACCTGAAGTTCAACATGCTGCCGACCAACTACCACGTCATGATCGACGTGAACGGCGAGCCGATGAACAAGCGTGACGCGTCGAACTACTACCTGCTGGGCTACGCCAACATGCTGCAAAACATGATGGCTGCCGTGGCAGCGACCAACTACACCGAACCGAAGCCGAAAGACGGCCAGGGCGGCGGTGGTGGTCAGTACCAGCGTAACAACAACGGTGGTGGCGGTAGCAACAACTATCAGCGCAACAACAATCAAGGCGGCGGTGGCGGTGGCCAGCGTCAGAACGATTGGGGCGGTGATGGTGCTGGTACCGGCGGTGGCGCTGACTCGTTCGGCGACGACGACTTCCCGATGTAAACCCCATAGAGAGAAAGGAGTGGATCAATACGATCCACTCCTTTCTCTTAGGTTATTGTCCTGAATCGAAGGGCTATGTGTCGCGTTGATAAAAGTCGACGCTAACATTTTTGAAGTATATATCATCCAAGTGCAGTACTTCGACTAGGAAGCTTGTATGCAAATTCTAAATGCTAGTGAGAAGCCCAATGAACTCACTACGGTCCGTATCGTGCACGGAGATGAGTCGTTGGACTGGAGCGTTTCGATCCTGTATCGTCGGAACAACTTCAAAGACCTGCCCAGTCTGTTCTTGCAGATTAACGCGTTCTTTGCCAGTTTGTCCCCCGAGAAACAGTTCGAGATCTGGCAAACGTATTGCCAAATCCACGAAGTGATCAAAACCGTTGCCGACATGGACCGCATGAAGATGCGTGTCACTGGGTTGGTTCGTGACTTGTACAAGCTCATCACCTTGGATGAACTCACGAACTGGATTCGCATGTACGGCAAGATCTACATGCCCACCACAACCAAAACGGAGTTAGACGACAAACCGTGGGAGAAAACCTACCTGCGGGATGATTACTACCCACTGGCCTACATGACTGTAGCCTTGTTGGGTATGGTGCCAATCTTCGGTGAATACGCCGAAGTGATCTTGCCTCAGGTTGGTAACAACTTGAAAGAGTTCTACACTCTGGGCTTGATCGGGAAATCGTGGCTGTACGAAACTCCAGCGATGGAAAGGCTGCGGGTGTACATTGAACCGTACGCTCAGGCCGAGAAAGTTTCGAACGGGGCGGTCTTCAAAGCGTTGGGTTCGGAAGCCCTGCCGACTTGGTTGCTGGCGAAAGTCATCGTCCGTAAAGTCTGCATCGGTGAAGTAACCGTTGAAGATAACAATTGTAGCGTGATCTCTAACGTTTACCATGCAATTGACACCAGCTTGCGTTCGCTGGATCGTAACTTCTGGAAAGACGGTGCGATCATCCCTAAGACTAACAAGTCGCGGGAAACTGAGGAAGATAACATTTCCTCGGCAGAGAACTACAAGATCAAGCAGGAGGTCTCCAACGGCGACATTGTAATGTTGTCTGTTTATACGGAGAACTATCTTGGTATGGCAAGGAAGGTTGATCCAACCATCCCGCCAGAACTGGTAGAAGGTTTCGTGGGGATTCTCACGAGGATGACTGGGATGCGCATCGAGCAACACCACATGACCATGTGTCAGTGGGTGATGTCCAAGTCCTTGTCTGCACGGGCTATCCCAAGCCTGAACAAACCTGCCCTGTTGCGCACCATGGGTGTTACCCAAGCGCTGCTGTGGCATTGGGACTTCAAGGAACTCGCGGCCTTGATGAGCGCACAGCCTGTCGTGCTGGCTGATGAGTACTCGTTGGGCAACAACGATTACCGTGCGCGTGTGTCTCGCGAATACGTCGCGGCTTTGCTGGAGCGTTACCCATACGCACAGCGCCAAGGCGGTAAAGCGAATGCTGGTCAAAATGATCGGCAAAACAATGTGGCCATCAAAGCGATCAACATGTTGGTTAGCGAGATGTCGAAGAACTACTGGAGTCTGAACCTGCCTCAGGAACTGCTCCCGGAACTTTCCCGCTACATTGTTAACGGCGATATGGTCCTGCCTGCTGAAATCAAAAACCAGTTGGCGCGCTTGATCCTTGAGCGTATCCCGGCCTAATCTAAACTCACTGACTCAGAAGGTCAAATACGAAGATGTCCAATTTCCAAATCGCTAAGTTGTTGTTCACACCGACCGGTACGTACAACGACCAGTATCTGCGTCCGTACTACATGGGCGATAACGTTGACACCCAAGTGATGTCGATGTTGCAGGAAACTACCCGCGCTGGACGTCAGATCAACGCAGGTACGTTGTCCGGCATCGGTGGGATGATGCTCAAGCCGAGTGCTGACATCTTTACTCAGGTTCAGATCGCCAATGGTTTCGGCGAGCAGCGCCTGCGTTTCATGATGGAAGTACATTCCCGCGCCATGGGCGCTAACCTGATCACCTACGTGTCGGGCTACACCGACTACCCTGGTTTCCACCGCGTGGATAGCCAGAACACCGTGATCGACCCGAACCTCAAGCTGTACTTCGACAAGTCGGTCACCATCCAGCATCTGGGTGAACGTACCAACGTGATCGATTCCAGCCACCTGTTGTTCGGTGCGTACAACCCAAGCTTCAACGCCAGCCAAGAAAACGTGGCGATGACTATCCGTCCAGAAGACATCTTCTCGGTGCTGGAAGTTTCGTCGCAGACTGGGGGTGCTCACTACGCCGACGGTCGTCTGGTCTTTGCCGACCTGATGCCGAAGAAGTCCAAGCTGGTTAACGAAATTCCGAACCACTACGCTGCTTCGGTGATGTCGAACTTCCGTGACTCGGTGGTGAACGGGTTGGGTGGTAACTCCACCATGCCTGACGCCATGCAGTACGCCATCGGTAACGTGGCAGAAGGCGTAATCACCGAAGACCCACTGTTCCATGCGATCTGCAAGACGCTGAACTTCAACGAGGACGGCAGCATCACTTACGGTGCGCTGTGCAGTATCTCGCCGGGTCTGGACAATGTCACCGCAGTAGCTGGTGGTCAGTCGCAGTTTGCGCATAGCCTGCACAACCGTGGTTCGACTGCCAACTGGAACGCGGCCAACGGTGAAACCCTGGCAGCGATCGCTGTAGCCACTCAGGTACCGGCACTGATGTCGGACCTGTTCCTGACTGGCGTTGTGTTCGTAGCAACCAACGACACGTTCGGCGGTGAGTACGTAGTGGACGTCAAAGACTACCACGCCTTCGCAGCATTCGACATGACTCGCTACATCGAGATGTTCAAGCAGCGCTTGATCGGTTCGGTGCTGCGTGGTCTGTCCCACAACAGCCAGATCAAGTTCAGCTTGACCGGTATGGTGGACATGCACGGCGAAACCTGGGTGAAAGTCAGCATGCAAGGCGGCGCTGCCCAGGACTTCTGCGCCCCGACTTGTGCTTCGGCATTGTTTGCCCCAGTGCTGTCGTACAACAAGGAACACGTGTTCGGTCTGGTGAGCGACTTCGAGACGATCGCCCGTAACCTGGACATTCAACACCACGCGCCGCAGGAACCACAGAACTACCAAGTTCAAGTGCCAGTCCAGCAGCCAAACTTCAACGTAGGCTCTCCGCAGAGTCAGCATAACCCATGGGAAGGAAAACTATGACCATCCTCGAACTGTATCGCGCCATTCTGGCAGCGAACAACTTCGTGGTCGGCGAAGACAATCTCGTCAGCTACGTAATCGGCGGCGAGAAAGTCCCGGCCATGTGTAACGGGAAGCGCATTGTCTTCCCGGCTGCACCAGTGCTTCAAAACCCGGACTGGGAAAACACCATCGCGTTCCACCCAATGTCCGAAGCGATCATTCGTGGCGAGTCCCCGATGATCCGTAAGCTGAAAGTCGCGGTGATGGCTCGTATCACCACCGTGGCTTCCTGCCTGCTGACCGACCTGATGGGTATGGCTGTCGATACCGACTACCACAAGAAGCTGTCGCCGACTCAGTCGGAGTTCTTGTCGTTGATCGGTGCGGTGAACGCTGACACTCTGAAGAAGCTGAACAACCTGATGGATGTGATCTCGATCGACGGTGAACGTCGACTGATGTCCCTTTTCATCAAGCGCGGCGGCACCTACAAGGGCAAAGGCTACCAGCGTGTGGCAGTCGTGGACTTCCCACTGGTCGAGCAGTTGAAATCCGAAGGCACCAAAGCCTACGACGTCAACATGGGTTCGCTCAAGAACAAGAAGGCAATCCTCGCGCTGTTCAACTACATCCTCCCGGATGCGGATGTCGCAGAAGCCTACTCGTTCGGCAGCAACAGCATGGCCGCCCCGAACCTGCACGCGTTGTTGAGTTCGTTCGTCAAGATTGCCAAGAAGCTGAACAAGATCACGCATCTGTTCCGCAAACACCTGGACAATCCAGACGAGCTGCACATCGACTTGGCCTTCGCCGATCACATCGACGATCTGGCACAGTACCGCGACATGATCCCGTCGCTGGCTGGTAACGAAGGCGATGTGGGTGATGGTCACGAAGGTGTCAAGGCTGCGTTGGGTGTTGTTTCCCATGCACCGAAAGCCAACGTGAACCGCTTGGCCCAAGCTGTGGTAGATCGTGAATCCGCTGCACCTACTGCATTCCCGCCGCAGAGCAACGACCTTCCGTTCGATCCACCGTACGCCCAGCAGTCCACCACTCAGCAAGAACCAGCGCCAGCAGGCGGTACTTGGAAAGATCTTCTCGCCAAGTCGCCAGCCCTGCAACAACAAAACGCCGCGTTCCAGCAGGCGAACCGCTTCGCTCAGCCAGCGCTGTTCCAGCAGCCGCAAGCTTTCCACGCACCTGTGCAGGTGACCCGTGGTGGCTACGCCCAGCCGCAAGGAACCAGCTTCTTCAACACCAACCAGAACAACGGCTTCCGGGGCCAACAAGGTCCGAGCCTGTTCGGTCAGCAACAACAGGTCATGTTCCCTAACGGGATCTGACCTGACGGCATAAAGAAAAGGGAGGGGTCAAAGCCTCCCTTTTCTTTTTATAGCTTATTGACAGTGGTTGCATAAATCCGACGGATGTTCTCAATAACTTCTGCCGGTGGATAGAGGAACTGATTCATGGTACTCAGGAATTCCCGTGGATCGGTCATGTCATTGACTCGCATGACAACCCAGTGTAGGTATTCTGGGACGTTTTTAGCCTGGAGCATCCCGTAGAAATCGTATTCGTACTTGTACGCCAAGTCGTTTTCGATCTCCACGAGTTTGGTTTCCTGCATGTTGCGCAGTAACCCCAGATGTGTTTCGAGCACGCGCCTGAATGCTTGGTCGTAATAGACCTGTGCACCAGGGTCAATCATCTTCTGGGCAATTGGCATGGCCATAGTAAAACCTCACATCCAACAAAAATCATTTGAAACCTATACTATTATTGGGACACTGGCTTCGTGCGCCTGTTTCAATGGTAACAAAACTCCCTCTGTCAGGAGCGTTTTATGGACGATACACCCATTCCGCACTATTCGAACGCGGACCCGATGGCGACAGACTACCAACTGTTTCCAGAGATCACCGGCCAAGGCAGCATTATTACGCACCTTCGCGCCAACAGTTCGTCTCGTGTGCAGATGGTAAACTCGCAGTACGGTCAAGCGCTGGTAATTAAGGGAGCTACACCTCGTCGGCAACAAACCGGCACTGAACGCGAATTCGGTCGCTTTACCTTTGAGAAAAGGTTTGACCGCAATGTGAACATCATTGCAGAGATCGAACGCTATCCGTTTTCCATTGGTGTGGACACCATTGCTGAAAACCCTGAAACTGTATACATCTACGAAGATGCGGAGACATTAGAGATTGGGGTCCTGGTGGTTCCCCGGTTTAACTGCAAACACCAGTACTTTGGTTTCAAGTACCAGTTCAACAAAGACGTGACCTCCAAGCTTTATGCCGGTGCTAGCATCCCTGCTGGTTCCGTGGTGGCACGTTCCTCGAACCACGACAAAGACGGTAACTATAACTTGGGTCGTGAACTCAAGGTGGCGTACATGTCGATGCCTGGGGTTATTGAGGACGGCGTGATTGTGGCGGACGATGTTTGTCCACACCTCGTTGCAAAAGGCTTCAAGAAGTACACCGAGTCGGCAGGTTCTAAACACATGTTCCTGAACCTGTATCGCGACAAGGACAATCCAGGACAGTACAAACCGTTCCCGGACATTGGCGACTACGTTCGTCCTGACGGTCTGCTGTTTGCTACTCGCCCATACGACCCACTGCTGGCTCCTGTAGAAATGTCTGTGGGTGCTCTGCAAGAAGTCGACTACGTCTACGACAAACTCACCTACGTTCAACCGGGTGCGCGAGTTATTGACGTGCAGGTGTATCACGAGGATACCAATCGGAATCCTCCAACACCGATGGGCATGGAACGCCAGATGAACAAGTATTATCAGGCGAACCTTAAGTTCTACCAGAAAGTGCTGGACATCTACTACAAGCTCAAGAAGTCTCACGGCGCTAACCTGTCGTTGACTCCAGAGTTCCACGAGCTGATCTTCCAAGCACTGGGCTACGTAAACAAACCTAACGCACAGGGTCAGCAGGCCAGCAAGACCTATCGCCGTCAACCCCTGGATGACTGGCGTGTGGAAATCACCATTGAGTTCGACACCCACCCAACGGATGGTGCCAAGCTTTCTGGTGGTCACGGTAACAAAGGCGTAATCTGCCAAGTGTGGCCAGCCCACCGTATGCCTGTCGATGCTGAGGGTAATCGGGCTGACATCATCATGGAACCGTATTCCGTGATCAAGCGTATGAACTTGGGTTGTATGTACGAGCCGTATATCAACGCCTCGGCAGACCGTCTGACCAAGAACCTGCGTGAAATGTTTGGCTTTAACCGTGATGGTAGCGACGTTCCTAAGGAGGTTAAATCGTTGCTGCGCTTCCAAGCACCACAAGCTGGTGTGCGGTTGGACCCAGAGAAAGTACAGCTAGCGTACAGTGCGTTGCTGCGCTTCTATCAAATCTGTTCGCCGTGGATGGTGCAGATGATGATGGAGCCGGACTATCCGAACGCTGGTGAACCACACGTGCTCTCCGTACTGCGTGACGGGATCTACCTGTGGATGCCGAACAACAACCCGGTTGACTACCCGACTATGGTCGAGCAGTTGAAGGAGGAATTCCCTCCTGTGTACGGTCCGGTCAAGTTCATTGGTTATCTCGGTAAAGAGGTTACCACGGTCGAACCCGTACTTATCGGTAGCGCTTACATCATCGTCCTGGAGAAAACCGGTGGCGATTGGTCTGGCGTATCGGCAGCGAAACTGCAACACCACGGCATCCCAGCCAAGATCACCAAGTCTGACAAGAACAGCTATCCGGGTGCAGCTCAGCCTGTGCGGATGACTGGTGAGGCAGAAGTGCGTCTGGGCGCGGCAACCTGTGGCGGCGAAGTCTGGGCAGATATCATCGATCAGTCCAACAACCCGACAGTCGGTAAGGAAATCCTGGCAAACATCATGCGAGCCCCGAAACCTACTGACATCAAGGAAGTTATCGACCGGAAAGAGTTCCCGGTGGGTAACGGTCGAAACAACGTGTTCGTGAACCACATCCTTGAATGTGCGGGCATGCGCTTCGTCTATAAGAAAGAAGAGTCCTAAGGAGGTCGTATGAATCGTTATTCTGCTCGCGAGATCTACCAGCAGAGTGAGGAAGATGTCTGGACCTTCCCGGACGACAAGTTCATCATTGAGTACGATGATGGTGAACTGCTGGTTGAGCGTGAAGCCACGATCTACGTGTGGTATTGCGCTTTGTTCAACCGGCGCTACCCGCAAATCCCCCACCTGAAGAAGTCTCACATGGGTGGGGACCGCCTGACCAAGGATACATTCAACGACCTGATGGCTGTTGGGCGTTCCTTGGCGGTGGACCACTGTACTGCTAACGGGATTGTCTACGACAACGAAGAGTGGTCGCGTGCAATCTACGATACGCAGCAGATGATCTATAACAACACCGTGACGATGCAAGAGCGCCATGTGGCCAGTATCTGTATTACTGACTTCATCGACGTAATCCGTCATCCGAAGATTGCAGCGGCTAACGCCAATGCGAAACCGACTCAGCAATCCATCGATGAAACTTATCGTGCTGTGACGGCGGTGTTGAAAGATCCCAATGAACTGGCCTACAACCCAATCGCTAAGGCTGTGAAGTCTAAGCTGGTGAGTATCGGTCAGACATTGCAGGTGGTTTCTCTGCGGGGCTTCCTGACTGACGTAGACTCTCGGATCTTCCACGATCCGGTAATGCGGAACTACACCCAGGGTCTGATCAGCCTGTACGACGCGTTGATCGAATCTCGATCGGCATCCAAAGCGTTGGAAGCTGCAAAAGACCCAGTGGCAGACTCCGAGTACTTCAACCGCCAGCTCCAGTTGGGTTGTGGTACGCTACAGCGGGTGCACTACGGCGACTGTGGTTCTACTGGAACCATGCGTTGGAAGGTAACTGCGGGGAACTTCCAGGCGTTGGAAGGTAAGTATCGGGTAACCCCTGAGGGTCTGTTCCCGATCCTGAAACACCAGCGTAACCTGATTGGTACGGAGATCGAGGTCCGCACGGTCCTCAAGTGTCGCCACCCCGATCGTTATGGTGTCTGTTCCACCTGCATGGGCGAGTTGGCTTTCTCGATTCCGCCTGGCACTGTATTGGGTCACGTCTCTGCCACAACCTTATGTGAGCTGGTGTCGCAAAGCGTTCTGTCTACCAAACACTTGGATGGTAGTTCCGTGGTCGATGATTTCTATATCAACGAACACGATCAGGCGTACTTGCGATTGGGTACAATGGGCAACGAAGTCAAGCTCAATGCTGAGTTCGCTGGTCTTCCGATCAAGATGGTGATCCCTGCGGATTACGCACCACGACTGCCTGACCTGAACAGGGTGCGGACGGTACGGGCGCTACCGCTGGAACGACTGTCGGAAATCGTGGATATCACCCTGGAAATCCCTGGGCCCGAGGAAACGGCGGACAAAGTTAACCTGTCGGTCTCGATGGGTTCGCGACTGTCGTACCTGACAGAAGAAGCGTTGATCTACATCAAGCGTAATGGTTGGGATCTGACCACACGCGGCGACTACGTGATTGACCTGACCAACTGGGACTACAATGATGTAATGTTCAAGCTCCCCATGAAACACACCAACATGGTGGAATACATGGGCGAGATCGAGAAGTTCATCAAAGCGGCCCCAACCCGGAAAGGGAAACCGCGTGGCAAACGTTCGCGTTACCAGACCTCGAATGCCTACTCGAACACCGAGGAAGCATTGTTTGCGTTCTACGGGCTGATCAGTTCGAAGCTGAACGTAAACATCCAGCACCTTGAGGTGATCATTCTGTCCACTATGGTGGAGAGCGTGGAGAAACGGGACCACCGCTTACCGCTAGACCGTGAGAACGGTGAGATTGGTTATTACGAGGACAACATGGATAACCGTAGCTTGGCTGCGTCCATGGCGTACGAACGTCAAGGGGCTACGCTCCAAGACATCCGTACCTTCATTCTGAAGAACCGTCCTGACCACCCACTGGACCCCTTGATGATGGGGGACTTGACTAGACAGTAAGTGTTGGAGGTAGGAAGTGTCGTGTTTAACCCCGATTCCACCTACCATTGCAAAGCCAGACTTGCGCATCATTGTGGCAAGTCATCACGTCCGTGTGGTTGATTTTGACCATCGGGTGAAATTCGCCCTGCTGGAGTTCTGTAGGGGCTTAGCGCAGTACGGCATGGAGAGGATGCCCAATGGGCAATTCAAACGTGCCATGCTGCGCGTCTTTGTAGGGGTAGCACACGACAGGTCATTCTTTCACTTCCATCGGAATGAGTTAGACGACCTGAAGCGACACCTGAAACTGTATGGCTTTAACGAGCAAAACATCCAGTACGAGTACTTAGTTGAGAACTACGGATTCCCTGCGGAGTTCGACGTAATTGACAAACGTACTCCCCGAGACGACCAGATTCCCAAGATCGAGTACGTCGGGCAAGACGGGGTCACGAAAATCATCACGGTTGATCCAGGCCGTGGTAAAACCTTTATGGCACTGACAGCTATCGCGAGTTATGGCAAGCGGGTATTTCTCTGCATCAAAGCCATGTATATCAAGAAGTGGATCGGTGACATCGAGGCTGCGTTCAAGTTAAAGAAAGGCGACCTGATGGTGTTACAGGGTTCCAAGCAGCTAGCGCTTGCGACGAACCTTGCTGTGGCTGGTGCGTTGGATGCAAAGATTGTAATCTGCTCCAACACCACCTTCTACAATTACCTGAAGGACTATGAGAAGTTCAAAGACGGCTTGCTCGACTTGGGGTATGGGTGCACGCCCCCGAACTTCTACCAAACCATGGGTTTTGGCTTCCGGTTGATTGACGAGGTCCACCAGGACTTCCATTTGAACTATCGCCAAGACCTGTACATGCACTGTCAGAAAGCGCTTTCACTCTCCGGTACATTGGAAGGTGATGACGATTTCCTGAACCGTCGTAAGGAGATCATGTTCCCTAAACGGGAGCGGATTGACAACGGCGAGCGGGTGATCTACACCACAGTGGAAGCGCTGGCGTATCGGTTGAAACAGCCTACGCGACTCAAGTGGATCAATAGGGCCCGTAAGTCCTATTCCCACATCATGTTCGAACAGGCCCTCATGGACCCGAAGAACAAGGAGTCGTTAAGGGCGTATCTGGAGATGAACGCTGACATCGTCCAGCAGAACTACCGCCGGGTAATGAAGGAAGGGCAGAAATGCCTCATGTACTTCGCCACGGTGGAGATGTGTACGTTGATGGCAGATTACCTGCGTCCACGTCACGCCGACTTGAAGGTGATGCGGTATACAGCAGAAGATGATTTCGATGAGATGCTTGAGTCGGATATCATTGTCTCCACCCTGAAGTCACTTGGTACAGCCCAGGATATTCCAAAGCTGCTCCATGTGTACATGACGGATGGATTGGGTTCCAGTCAGGCAAACCTACAAGCGATGGGGCGTCTACGGGATACGATCTTGAAGATCTGGCCTGATGCTATACCGACCTTCTTCTACTTGGTGTGTAGTGACATTGAAAAACACATCGAGTATCATGACCGTAAAGTGGAAACATTCCGCGGTCGTGTGTTGAGTCACAAGTTGTACACAACCGATTACGTGATCTAGTGGTGGGGGTCTACGGACCCCTACGTTTTATGCCAGCCTTTAGAAAGGTGAGGAGTATGGAACAAGTTGCTATGTTCGGCGAGATGACTAAAGACCGCGCCGAATACCTATTCAAGCTACCCCCGGATGCACTCTTCCGCGATCCGAGGATGCCAGCGCACTTGCGCCAGTTGATGATTGACGTCCTCGACCAGCCTTACGTGCCTTTCATGTTGTCCGAACGCCGGGCAATCCATGGAACCCCTTACAGCTTCATTATCCGTGGTGAAGAAATCGCGGACCACAATCTGCGCCACACTGTCCTCAAAGGTTTCAACTTTGCATGGCACTTGATGGGCGGTGCGTGGGTCATGGAGATGGTGAAGAACCTGGGGATGATCTTCGCGACGTACTTCATCGCAGAAGCCTACGAACAGTTCTACATTACCTTCTATCAGCGTTACGTCATGAAGGAAGTCAACCCCACTAAAATGTACGCTGTGGTGGATGACTATCTGGTGGTAATCCTTGCGAACATGCAAGCCAACTTCCGTAAAGAGGTGGCGATACACATGATCGGACGGGTGCTCCAATTCATGGCTGCGACTGTAGATCAGACCCAAGCATTCTGCCAACGGGTCAATGTGGTGACGCAGCACATCAACTACAACCACACTCTCCATTGAGTGCGGCATAAAGAGCCCCGGTTTCCCAGGGCTCTTTTTTTTTTGCTACTATGCCGCCTTACAGCGAGTAGAACTCGGTCACGCGCTGTTGGATGGCGCCGTCACGGAAGCCAGCCAGGGAAGCGGTCAGGTCAGCTTGCTCCAGGCCCAGACGACGGGTGGCCGGATCAGCAGTTGCCGACAGCAGGTTCAGCATGCGGTTGAAGTTCTTGCGATCGTTGTTCGGGATGGTGAGATCCGCGAAGTAACGGTAGATGTAGCGATCGTTCAGAGCACCACTGCGGTTCTCGTGGACGAAGGCCAGCAACATGGTGTAGCCCTTGATGAACTCAGGGCCTTCCAGTTTCAGGATCGCGTCGATGGTGCGCCACAGGATGGTCTGCTGGGTTTTACCCTCGATAGCAGTCATCGGTTGCGACGGGTGCATCGCCTTGGCGTAGTCAGCGAGCTGGTTGGCCAGAATGGTCAGGGTCAGGTTGTTCTGTTGCACTTTGATTTCAGCCTTGGTAACAGCGACAGGAGCCAGGGTCACCGACGGGATACGAGCGTGTGGGGTGACTACTGGGGTGTTGTTCGGAGCATCGGCTACAGCAGGCAGGTCGCCTTGTGCAGGTGCGTCAGCAACGGCTGGGACATCGTTGATCGGAGTGCCGTCGCCGTCATCCCCTTCACCTTCGTCCTGACCTTCGTCACCACCCTGATCTTGTTGACCAGCGGTCAGCGCCGCGAGGGCCGCCAGCGCTTCTGTGTCCGAGCCCTCATCGGAGTTCCCAGCACTCTCGGAGCCTTCGGAATCGGTGCCGCTCTCGCCCTGGCCTTCGCCGCCGGTCTCAGGCTCAGTGGAGTCGCCTTGATCAGTGTTGTCGCCAGCGCCAGTGCTATCCAGCTCGTTCTGGTCCTGAACATCCTGTTCACCCTGTTGTTGAGTTTGTGGTTGGGTGGTGTTGTTTTGCTTGCCCATTGGGACTGTCTCCGTATTGAGAATGAACTGCTTCAGAAGATAGACTTCTTGAAGTCGTATTTAGCGGTCTTCAAAGACTTACCGTGCATCGCGCCCATGAAGATACCCATCATCTGGGAACCTACGTCTGCTGCCAACAATCCGAGAGAGGTTGGGTTGAGGGCGTTCTTTGCGCCCATACAGCATTCGCAGAAGCCGGTTTTCGGAGTCCTACACAACATGGGTGTTCTCATGTTGATAGTTTTACCGATCTTACTTTTAAGGTAAGCTTCTTCTAAGAGCTTCGCCCCTTGTGGAGTGTTCTCGTAGAAGCCAGCAAACTCCTTGTAGTTGTCTTCTGTTACTTCCTTGTCCCAGCCCAGAGTAGACCCACAGTCCTTCTCAGCGATAACCGTGTTCTGGAATACGCGACCCAGGAACTTTACAGCCTCCCCACCGAGTGCCGTGTCTCGACCACGGTTGTACGAACCTTCACGCAGGGAGTTGACCATTGATGGAAGCTTCTCGATCTCCCAGCCTTCGTTCAGGGAGTTCTTAATGAAGTCAACGTCAGTGCCTTCCTGGAACCCAGCTTCTGCACCGTGCATCAGGAAGACCTTCTTACGCACAACGTCGTAAGACTTGTTCGGGTTGACGTAGAAACCGTCACCGCCGTCCGGGTCCTCAGCCATCCACTGTTTGTCGATCTTGATCAACTCAGCATCGATCATCGAGATCACAGCAGGATCGTTCAGACGGTCCTTGTACTTCTCTACCAGCTTGTTTCGGATCTCAGGGATGCGAGGGTCAGTCGACATCGTCCGCGGCGTAGCAGAGGGCACACAGAGCTGTGTGAAGCCCATCAGTGCAAACATCGCACGGTTGAACTTCTTGTACTCTGAAACGTAGATCGGGTTCAGGTCATTGGGGTCGTAGTTCTCCCCGTTGTTCACAGGGTTCGACGTCAGACGCGGCTGGATCAACGACTCCACACCCTTCGGCGTCAATCGACCCTCGAGGTAAGGAATCTTCTTACCCATCGAGTAGATCAACACGTAGAAGTTAAACAGCAGGTTGCCCGCTGTGGTAGTGATCGGCGCAGCCAAGTTCGGAACACGATCAGGGGTGATCTGGATCTTGTCCTTGAACGTGAGTACTGGACGTTCAATAGGTGCGTCGTCGAGTAACACCAGATCATCTAAGTTCTCTGGGTTACGGAAGAACACGTTCTTGTCAGTCTTTACGATCTCGTAAGGAAACCGGTACTCTTTCGGATCGATCAGCAGGCTGAACAAACTCAGCACCCAGATCTTCTTTTTATAGGCGCCAGCATTCAAGGCGGCCAAGTAGTAATCGGCGACTTTCATTTAGTGGGCACCTGGCTTAAGAGTTGTTGACAGTGACGCAACACAGCCGTAAGGGTAGGCATGTGGTGGATCACGTTCTCTGCTTGGGTCTGAGCCGCTTCCAGTAACTTGTCGTCTGGTACGTTAGACGCCAGCACGTAAAGCAGGTACTGTTCAGCCAACAGTTGAGGCTTACGGTTCCACTCCATAGTTTGAGCGAGTGCCGCTTCGTAACGCGCTTGGAAGCGAAGGATCAACGGCTCCAACGGTAACCCTAAGGTAGCCCCGTCTTCGATCTCGTCAATCAACCATGGGTTCTGTACCTTGAGCAACAACGACTTGGTGCGCAACAGAATAGCGTTGTCCGAATTGTCGATTTGTTCCAGGCTGTCAGGTTTGGTGATCTGCTCGAGGATACGTTTGAACAGCGCTGGACTCACCTCTTTCACAAACAGCAAGTAGTCGGCCCACGTGTATTCAGTGAGCAACTCCAACATGTCTGCCAAGCGCTGCTCAGGATCTTCTTCCGACAGACAGTGAGCTTCGATGGTCTCGATGTCTTCGAAGTTGGTGATCTGGTTGATGCCGCGCTGCATAGCAGTCAAGTGACGCAGGTTGATGTCGATCCCTTGTTGCAGGGTCACACCGAACTGGTTAACGCAAGCCTCGAGTGCGTCTTCCAGATAGTTGCGGATCTTGGCCACAGTGGCATCACGACCTACACCATCTTCTACTGCGATGATGTCTTCGATGTCATCTAAGTGAGTGACCAAACCGGATTCACACATCACTCGAGCACAGTCAACCAGTGACTCGGTCGCCTCGGGTGAGATGTGCTGATCGAGGTAGACCTCTAGTTCATCAATAGTCATAGACTGTCCTATCTGTTAAATAATACACCAACTTCCAATTATAGGAAAAGTGCCTCTTTTCTTTTATTCAGTCCACTGGCACGTAACTTTTTACCACAGGAAATCGAAAGCAATGTCGAATCCCCAACAGAGTTCGCGTTATCGCGGACCGAACAATGTGGCTCAACTCAAAGCCCACAATGATGGCCTCTCCGTCTGGATGGGTCTGGATGAACTGCTCGCCGAGTGCAACGCACTGCGCACCAGCCCGTCCAACGCACTGATTCTGATTCGTGACAAAGAACTGGTCAAACGTGCCGTGCAAGATCCGAAGGGTCTGATGGCTGCGGTTGAAGTTCTGAACCGCGACATGCACACCTACAAAAACAAGCTGGAAGTCATCCACGCTAAACATACCGAGCTGGCGCGTTCGCAGCAAGGTAACCCGACTCTGGGTCAAGATGACCTGCTGGCGGCGGTGTTGTCTATCGCAGAAGAGTACAGCGAATGGATCACGTCATATCAATTGGTTGTGATCCCGGCTGCGTTCAACGTCACCGGCTTCTTCCAGCCTGCTGATGTCGTGGCCGCCGCCCAAGCTGCTCCGGCCGCTGCGGTACAAACCCCTGAACTGTCCTCGCTGTAAGGAGTTGTTACATGCCCATCAATGATGACGGTCAAGGTCAAGATCTACCGGCCGAAGAAGGTCAAGCAGTAGAGTCCACTGTTAAGCCTTCCCTGGACCCAACCTCGCAGAGCCATGACTACCAGGCCAAGACCCACAACCTGAACGTCACCCAGGAAATTCCTCACAGCCGTGCACCGACTGAAAAGGAACTCCAGTACATCGACTACGAAGCAGAGAACGCCACTCTGCAACTGCTCGGTGGTGACGCTTTCGATCTGGGTGCTCTGATCGACAACTATCCGAACATCAACGCTGCTGGTGACCCGACTACCCGTCTGTGGACCCAAACCCTGAGCAAGGGTCAGAACGTCCTGATGCGTGGTAACCCGCTGGCTGCTTCGATGAACCGTGAAGGCTCCGACTGGGCTCAGTTCATCGAAGTCGAAGGTCAGAAGCTGGGCGCTGCTCGTCCGCGCTTCGATACCAGCGGTGGTGCACTGACTGGTGAGCGTGCGCAGATCTACGCTGCTGCAATGACCGGCTTGGGTTCGATCGTTTCTGTACCCCTGTGGCACACCGGCATCTGGCTGAGCTTCAAGAACCCGCCAGAAGCTGCGATCCTCGAACTCGAGCGTCGCATCGCCAACGACAAGATCACCCTCGGTCGTTTCACCAACGGTCTGCTGTTCTCGAACACCTCGGTGTATCAGGTTAACTACCTGCTGAACTTCGCGTTCACCTACGTGTTCGAAACCAACGCCAAAGAGCTGAACATCGACTACCTCAAGTCGATCATCAAGGTCACCGACATCCCGACCATCCTGTGGGGTCTGGCGCTGGCAATGTACCCGAACGGCTACCCGTACGCTCAGGCGTGCGTGAACACCGACGCGTCGTGCAAGCACGTGATCAAGGAAATGCTCGACCTGGGCAAACTGATCTACACCGACAAGTCCTCGCTGACTGCTTGGCAGAAGCGTCGCATGCAACAGCGCAAAGCTCGCATGACCGACGACGACATCAAGCGTTACGAGTCCGAACACGTCCGTGGTGGTCAGCGCCGCGTGGAACTGTCGGAAGTGGTTTCGGCCACCCTCGGCGTTCCGAACCTGCAACAGTACGAAGACTCGGGTTTCACCTGGGTCGGTGGTATCGTCGACATGATGGAGAGCGCTTTCCAAGTGCCTCTGAAAGGCGACGAGCGTGACAGCTACATCAGCAACCAGGGTCGCCTGTCGACCATGCGTCAATACGGCCACTGGGTGCAGGAAGTGCACATGGGTAACGGCGATGTCCAACTGGGCACTGACCGTGAAACCGTTGAGGGTCTGATGGCGACCTTCTCGACCAACGAGGAACTGCGCAACAAGTTCATCGAGGAAATCGGGAAGTTCATCGACGACTCGACCATCTCGCTGGTTGGTCTGCCACGGCACAACTGCCCGGCCTGTAACTTCCCGCAGATGACTGCTGAGCACAAAGCGCACCCGCACGTCATTCCTCTGGACGTGGCTCGAGTGTTTTTTTTCCTGCTCTCCCAACGCATCAGCAAAGTCCTTTCAAAAGTCTCCCTCTTGTAATCGATCCAGAGATTCGAGAGCACAACGATCGACACGTGGCCATGCCAGGCTTCGGACTGCAACGCGTAGGTATGAAAGGGCAAGTCGAGCACCTGTTGGAAACCACGGGTAAACTCGATAGCATTTCCGCCCAACTTGTATTGCGTGACGCATACGACATTGATTATGGGATTTACGACCACATCAATGATAAGTCTCGTCCGTTGGCATTGGCAGCTCACTTTGATAAAGAAGACTACCACGAGTACGGTGGTCTTTACAGAGCGATCTACCAGTACAACGTTAACGAGATCTATAAGCGCTGGGGTTACACGGTCGATCAGTTCTTGAGTCTCCCTCGAGAAATCCATCGACTGATCCTGCGAATCACTGCTGAGGATGCTAACCGGGCTACCTTGCCTACGGAACAGCAGATCCGGCAGTTACAACAGAATCAGAATACGAGGAAGACTTGATGATCCGTTTCGAAGGCGAGGGTGACTTGTTCTCGTGTGGGGTCCAGACCATTGCTTGTCCTGTGAACACCGCAGGTACTTTGGGCAATGGTTTGGCGCTCCAGTTCAAGATCAGGATTCCTGGGCTGCTTGAGTTCTATCAAGCAGCTTTGCGTTCAGGTGACTTAGCGGTAGGCAAGCTTGTGACTTACGACGTCGGTCCTTTCCGCGTCTTGTTGTTTCCCACGAAGCAGCATTGGTCCAAGCCGAGCAAGAGAGAATACCTCGAAGCTGGATTCAAGGATCTGGTTGCGCGGTATAAAGAGTTGGGGATTACCGAACTGGCGATCCCTGCTCTGGGTTGTGGGTACGGTCAGATCGACTACATCAAGGTCTTCAAACCTTTGGTGCAGGAGTGTCTGGCTGAAACCGAACTTCCTGTGGACATTCTCTTGTTCTGAGGGCCTTCGGGCCCTTTATGCCGTCTGTCGATTGAAACCTTTTTGAGATACATATTACCCGAGTGAGGAACAACAGTTGTTTATTCTCACACACCTAAGCTATCTATGAATCCTTAGAAGGAAGATGTCGCATGTCTCTGCTCCAACCAGTTATCGAAAAACTGCACGCGGACCGCAACCAGGTTATCATCGATCCACACGGTCGTAACATCGAAGTGTTGAACATCGTTGCTGCTGCGATCTTCACCATTCGCGACGTTCCGAAGATCTTCCTGTTCTCCAAGGAAATCTACGCTCCACTCACCCTCAACAACAATCTCATCGCCCACCCGAACGATCGTGATTTCGTACTACAAGTAGTCGAGATGAACGAAGACGATGCGATGGCCCTGAATCTCTATCAGGATCGTGGTGGTCAATCTACGTTGGACCGACTGTTCTGCGATCTGGCTGGTGGTCGTTATGATCACGCCAACATCAAACTGCTGGAGTTCATGCCCGCTATCGAAGTGGTTGATCACTTCTATAGTAACGCTCGTGAGGTCTTCGACGCCGTCGAGTTCTTCACCGACCCTGCGGGCCTGCTGCACAAGCCCAAGATGTTGATGGGTCTGGAGTGGACAGAAGATCCTCGTGGTCCTCGTTACCGTGGTCAGTCCACTGGTAAGAAGCATCTTCGCTGGGGCAACCAGTTGGTGTGGACCGAGTCCGGCGATATCTACTGGGTTACTCGAAAGAACGGCAACGGTAAGCCAATGATCATCGGCATGGGGGCGGTGGGTAGCGCTAACACCCACACCGAACTACTGCGCTTCTACCGCGAGTTCAACATGCACGGTTGGGCTGTCACCGCCATGTGGCCGATGCCTTACCATCTGCCGAAGTCGAAACCGGCTGACCAGCCTGACGAGTTCAAGCCAGCACCGCAGCACATCAACGAAGCGCTACAAACGATCCTGAACGCTGATACCAGCGAGCTGGGTCACGCCACCATGGTTCTGCTGGGTGCGATCATCACCAAACACGTGCCTGAACCGAAGGTCGATATGTACGCCAAGTACGAAGCCCTTCTGGAACGCACTATCGACGAATACATGGTCATCCTCGACGGCATCGGTGCCAAGAAGCGCACTGAGATCAAGGCCGGTTTGATCGCGATGTACATGAAGCGCTACCGCGAAACTTTCCCGGAAGTGAAGTAAGCGTCATAAAGGGGTCCTTTCGGGGGACCCCACTAATTAGATCCTCAGAAGGAAGTAATCGTGACAACAGTTGCAACCAATGGACACGCGATGTACGCCGACAAGCGATCGACGAACATCAACCCAAACAGCTACGCTTGTAATGACTGTGGTTCCACGGGACACAGTAGTAAAGAGGAATCCACGAAGATCACTCTTCTGGATAAAGATAGCAAACTGGACCACCGGTTGGTTGAAGGTCGCAAAGCTGTCTTTATGGGGACCTGTGGGTCTTCCAATATGACGTCCTTCATTAAAGCTATCTGGACAGCACGTTCTGATCTTAAGTACATCGTTGAGGCTTTCAACGCTGTGAATATGGAACGGACCAACATCCCTGACGGTCAAGCTTTGATCGTTACCGAACACCACGAGGTCTACCGATTCAGTGTTAGTCCTCGCAAGAAGTTGATGTCGTTGCGGGAGATCCCTCAGAAGGAACTTCCTGTAGCGATTGGTTCTGGTGCACCGTACTTCCAAACCTATCTCGAGTCCTTCAAGATTGGTTGGCTGTTTGCTTTCCGTATGGCTATCCATCGGGATCGTCATTCCAGCACTGACACCTACAGCGTGGCTGGTTGGAAAGCGGATAAAGAAACTGGTGATCTCAAGGTGGCGATGAAGGAACGCGTCCGTCCGGCTCAGTCGTACGAAGACATCTTGAAGATTGCACAGCGTAACATGCGTTTGTCGTAAAGCGACACATTAACTTAAATCCTAAGAAGGAAACTCCTCATGGCTACCTCGGAACAAAAGAAAACTGTCCACATCCGCCGCGTCATTGCAACCATGATTCGCGGTAAATCCAAAGAGGTCATTGACGTTCGCCGTTACGCGTACTTCGATACCGCCTTGCCTCGGATGTTACAGTTGGCGATCAGTTACTGTAACGAAGGCGACTTCATCGAATTCGCCAGTATTGAATTCGGGTACCAGCTTGGTATCTTGCATATCCGCAAGAATGGTCGGTTCGAGATTGAGATGAGTGACTTGGTGAAAGCCAGCCCGACTCTCCTTAAACTCATGACCGAAGACACCAAAAAGCAAAACGCTCTGGTAACAGCAGCGTTGAAAAAGGCCGGTGCCCGTTTATAATGGGCATAAAAGCAGGGGCCGCATCCCCTGCTTTTTTTTTAGCTCAACAGGACGATTAACTGCTCGTCACCAACGCGATCGTGGAGCCACTTGTAGAACTGGTTACGGCGAACGTTCTCGAAGAAGTACAGGGCGTCGTCAACGATGGTCTCGTTAGCGTTAGCGAGCAGGATATCCTGCTGGCCATTCTGTACGGCTTTGATAGCCTTCTGCACTTCCTTAGTGGTGTAGATGCGCGCTACGGTAGAGCGAGGCATCTCCTTACCGCAGTGGTGCGTGTAGTTGCTGGCCATGACGTCACGAATGGATTCGTTGTGGACAATCATGATTGCACGTTCGTTGGAGACCAGACGGCGCAGTGCACAGTAGGTCCGACCCGACTGACGAGGTACGATCAGTCCCACGGTGCGGAAATCTTTCAGCAGAGTCACGCCTTCTGCGCGAGCCCACTCTGCTTGTACACGACGTTCTTCAACAGCTTTCTCAAGCCCCTGCATGATCGTATCGTAATCGATCGTCATCTTGGTGGACATGTTGTTCTTCCTGTGATTTTGGGAATAAATGCCCGCCCCGAAGGGCGAGCAGGATACAGGCAGCCGTGAATCCGTTTTATTACGCTTCCCAGCGATACAAGGATTCGGAGACCACACTAAGGCTGGATCACCCCCTTGCGAGCAATGTTGACATTGCCTGTATTCACTACATACGTGTAAATCGGAAACAAAAAAATCTCAGATACATATTACACTGGTGAATAGACTGAGTTATATCGGTCCCTAACCTTTCGTTCTTAGGAGAACATCATGCGAGAAGCCGTCAGACTTCTTATCCATGCACTGATTTACAACTACGACAACAATCTGGAGTACTCAAACGCGAGTCACTACACGATCGTTGCTGTAGATCATCACCCGCCTTTCACAATTGCACATTCCCCAACTGGGTTCAAAATCAAACTCGCACTTGATCATGGGAACCAATTGCGTCGTGAGCCTTTGCCATCCGCGTCGGTAATGAAACTGATTGAAGCGATTCGACCAAACACTATCGAAGAACTTCGAGACATAGTTTACCCACCACCTAAGCAAAAGACTGACAACGCAACAGTCCTGTACTTCAAGTACTTGCAGACTGATCCTGCTGAAGAAGTAGTCATCAGGAATGGCGAAATCTTCATCATGGGCTGGACTGTTGAAGAATTCGTCAGATTGTGCCCAATGCGTTTCCAACCAATGAAAGAAGAGCGCGAGTTCATTCAAGGTTTGGTTATCGCTGTTAACAAAGCAGTAGATCAACTCACTCGTGGTGGGAAAATCGGCAGGGGTCCTTCTAGGGTCAGCATTCAGGTTTCCCACGTACATCGTTTACTCACCGCAGTATCCCGTTTGCCCGGCATCGACATCAATCCAAAGTCGCGCCACTAATCTAAACTCAAATCCTCAGAAGGAAATAGAACCATGAACAAATTCGTTAAAGCCCTGATCGCCGCTATCGCCCTCGCCGGTATCTGCTCTTCGGCATTCGCTATGTACCAACTCAAGGACTTCAAAGCTGAGCCTGCTCAGTGTGAAGCTGGCTGGTGCACTGTGAAACAAACCGTCATCTTGGAAGACGGGTCGTTCGAACAAACCGAAGCTAAAGTGTGGGTGGGTAAGTAATGGATAAGGAAGCTGAAAAGAACGCAAAGCTGATTCACGATCTGGAAAACGTGGACCAGCGTGAACTTGCCCGCCAGAACTCTTTCCTGCGCTGGCTGGTGCTTGTTTTCGTAGTAGCCTTGGTGTTGACTGCAATCTTCTTGCCGCACGTTGAGAAGCGTCCTGCGGCCTCTCAGGAAGAAGTGCAACACCTTAACAACTATTCTGAAAGTGTTACGCAAACGTGGCACCGTAAGGATCTGTACCCTGTGGCAACACAGGCTAACGTCAAAGTCGTGAAGTACATCTTCTAGGAGGTGTACATGCGTGCACAAGACGAAGCAATGATGATGATCGCTGGTTTGATCGGACTGTGCATCATTGGTATTGTGGTAGGTGGTATCGGTGTGGGTGTTCATGCGTTTATTCACAGGAATGATCCTCCCGAGCCGCCGCGTCAAAAGTCCTATCCTACTCAGCGTTATGAGTTCGACGGGGTGTGCTGTTACAAACCTATCAAAGACAAGGAGTGAAACATGGGCGTATTGATTCTGGTGTTGGTGGTGTTCGGTTTGTTCGTGGTCTGGAAAGCCAGCCGTGAATACATCCTGACCAAGAAAGAAACCTTCTGGACCAAGGTTGCACTGTGGGGTGTCCAGAACCTCTCGCCAACTGGGTTCTTCTTCATCGCGCTGGCGCTCGCCATCTTCAAGGTGTGGGTGTTGTTCTTCGTGGTGGTTGTAACCTGGATCGTGTATCGCATGATCCGTAAAGACCTCTCTGACGCAGGTCTGCTAAACGCGTAAGACCCCAAAAAGAAATAGTCATTAAGGAATGACAAGAATGAAATCTCTTTTCGCAGTAATCGCTCTGGTAGCTTGTACTTCGGTGCAGGCGAACGTTGGTGCTCAACCAGTAAAAGCTTCGGCACAACCCGCCTGGGTCAAGGACATGGAGGTTATCCATTGTTCGTCAGGCGACTGCTACAACTACAAAACCCGTATGCAGTACTTTGACTACGACGGTCCAGAAGGTATCACGGTCGCGTTCCCGATCGAGAAGTACCCGCCCGAGAAAGTCAAGGCTATGAACAAAGAGGTCACTGAGTACCTCGAGCAATACGGGATTCCAGACCAATGACTGATACCGCCGACCGCGTAATCGTAAAGAAGGATGACAAAATCTACAGCCACGCTGTCGATGGACTGATCTTCCGAAAGAAACAGTTCCTCGATGAAGAGACTGGGGTTACCACCATCCTTTACGACGAAGCAAATGAAGAAGAACTCGAACACTGTAGACGTGGGATCTACGAGAAGGTGGAGAGTCGGGAGTATAACTACTCCTTGGTACGGCGGGTGATTGACAACGGCTGGGTGTATTATCCTCTGCCTCTGGTGTTCAACACTGAACGCGCTCGTGTACTACAAGGTCACAAGACGGGTACGCAAGTGCCCTGTGGTCGTTGGGTGCGCAGAACCAGGGGCAAGGTCCTCACAATGTTCGAGGAACGCTCGAAATAATTTAACGGGGTCTACGGACCCCTTCTTTTTTGTAGCCCATTAGAGGGGCTGGGGAAATGGCAAGTAACTTGAAAGAAGAAAAGCAAGAACGACCGAACTACAAACGCTTGATGTGCGGTGGTCACCTCTGTCGTACACAAGCCGCTTATCGCGATCTGGTAAAGCGTGAACACAAAGAGGAAGGCGAACCTCTGGACTACCCAACCAACTACCCGAAGAAATACCCGTGTGTGGTGTGGACGTACTTCGATCGTTGGGGCGATATGGGCGTTCGCTGGATGTGCTTGGAGAACTACAAAGACAAGCTGCTGGCACAGTTTCGCGAAGTACAAGGGGAGTGAGTATGGGAGACGTTTACCGCCAAGTAACCTATGGCGTTTACATCGTGCGTAACCGTCAGGGTTTTCGTGAAGCCACCGGACGTCACTATGGTCAGGAGTGCAACCCTCGCCAGCCCGGTGGTGTAGAAGCAAACTACCCTTGTGTTGTACATTTCCATGGTCAGCTCCAAACGGCTGACTGTCCGTACTTCTATTGGTTTGATATCGAGAAGTACAGAACCCGCCTAGAAGAACAATTGGGCAAGTTCGATAATTTTTAGTTCTAAGGAGAACTGTATGCAAGTTATGTCCGTCAAGAAACCTGGTGTACCTGAGTCCTTCGCTGATCCGTTCCCGCTGATGTCTTTGCAGGATTGGAAGCAATTCCAAGACAAAACGTTCGAAGACTTCTTCAACGAACTCGTTCATGACGCCAAACAACGTGATGCCTACGTCCGTAACAATGCGTGGTTCATCCTCACATCCGAGAACGCAGACTACTTGGCCAACTTCCTCAAGGACAAGAAAACTCTTGAGGTCGGCGCTGGTACTGGTTACATGGCATCGCATCTGCGTAAGCGTGGCGTTAAAGACTACCGTGCGGTGGACATGTGGTCCTCTTGGTACTGGACTCACGACATCGCCAACTACGGTTCCGAGTGTGGTGACGCGCTGGAAGTGGACTTCGATCCATACGACGTAATCGTGATGACTTGGCCACCGATGGGTTCCGATTTTGCCCATAAGGTTGCCAAGAAGATGCGCGTCGGTCAGATCCTCATCCACGAAGGTGAAGGGTACATGGGGTGCACCGGTAACGATGCGTTCTACTATTACCTCGATGCTGCTTTCGAGCGTGATGGGGAAATGACCATGGAACTCGAACGTCACCATATCCGCTTTAGTGGTATGCGTGATAACTGGTCTGTCTTCAAGAAGGTGAAAGACAAATGAGCCAGGACTCCGGCGTTACCGCTATCCGTAGCGTGTTGTTGGCGTTCAATGGTCTCAAAGCTGGTCAGACCATGAAGCGTCTGTACGACAAGTTCTATCATGCGGAGCTGGCTAAAGGTAGCCAGTTCTTCATGGAGCTGCACATGGATGCCATCGACTGGGACACCTGGACCTTCGAAGGCTACAAGATCACCTACTACAGCACTATCCTGGAGTGGTATCACAACCTGAGCATCTTCGGCGTTAGTTCCCAAGGCCTATGTTTGAAGTGGACCATGGGGCTGGCGAAGAAGATGCACGGGAACATGCCTATCGTCTCCTGGGAAGCGATCTACTACATTGGGGCTGTTCGTCCCGACGGTAAGGTGGTTCGCTTCTTCCCGCACCTGCAATACGTCAAGGAGCGTCCCCTCGTGGAAGTCTTTGACGAACTCCTACAAATTCTTCGTCACATCGATATCGAATTCGACGAAACTACTGATGCTAAGGAGCATTAATAATGCAAGCACATAAAGGCGCACGCGCAATCTTCCAAGTGGCCCCAATGCAAATGGCTTCGTTCTTCGGATTCGGTTTTGAGGCCAGCAAGCAGTTCAACCCGTACCAGGTGTACGAGATCTACGTCTCGTCGATCCAACTGCCAGAAGGCGTGCACAGCTACACCAACCTCGAAAAGGTCGGGCACCCAGAAGCAGAGAAAGTCTGCACCGGGTTCATCGAGTACCTCGTCAACAACGACTACGGTCGCTACGTCGAGCCAGAAGAATACAATGATGCCCCGATCGTGGGTAACCTGTTCTTCGTACACGACCTGATCCCCACTGGCGCTGACCTGCGTGAGTTCCTGATCAAGGTGGCCAACACACCTGAGCTGTACATCGAGCAGTTCGAAGCAGAAATGATCGCCACGGCTTTCCACACCCGTGAGTTCGTCGAAGCTGCGATTACTCGTGATCTGTTCTTCGCAGGTCTGGCTGCTCGTAAGGACCTGACCCGTGATCAACTGGTCAAGACCATGCAATCGGTTGAACGTGCGTTGGTGCAAGATCGTACTGATCGCCTGATCGCTGCGCATGGCTTTGCTGCACACCACGTAGAAGCCAACGGGGATGTCGCTCAGTTCATCTACACCACTGGTCTCGTGGACAAGGTGGGCTATGAGCTGTTCATCTCGGCGGCTCAGCCTTTCAACGTGTTGTCCCACGTGATCCTGCTGTTGGCTCAGTCGACTACCCCGTTGGAAGTGGGTGTGGTTGATGTGGGTCTGGCTCGTCCAGACGAAACTCCGGTCCGTGCTCAACTGGTCGAGTGGGAGAACCCAGACTACGATAACGTGATTTGCATCACTCGTGGCGACAAACCGCGCGTTCTGCAAATCCAACTGGCCGATGGTAACAACCACCTGCCGGGTGAGTTCGCGTACGACTCTGACTTCCAACAACCAATCTACGGTGAAATCAAGTGAACTGGCGTGTCAGCTTAGAACCTGACACCGGTACGCAGCATATGTCCATGTCCACCCTTGAAGAGTTCGAAGTGGACTTCTTCGAGGATGGCGAGGACCTTGTTAGTAAGGATGAGGCCGACCGCGTGTTTGCTCGTTCTCACGTTAGCCTGTTGCAACATCTACCGGGCTGGCGCGCTACCGTTGACGCTGTGGGTGCTAGCGAAGGCAGAGAAGACTACTACGTCTTGACTGACGAACTGGCGATGTTAGCTACTGTCCGCACAGGGCGCTTGGCTTCGGTGAAGTCGTTGATCATGCGCAGGAATTACCCTGCTGCTGAACTGCGTCGCTTTATCTGTCCTGAACCGATGCCGGTGCTGGATAACTTCTTCGAGAAATATAAGGACCATACTTTCCAGTTGGTGTTCTTTGATTTCGAATGGGTGGAGTGGTCGATCCGGGTTGACAATGTAACTGCGTCTGTCATGTTGGAATACGACACCGACGACTTCAGTGAACCTGTCAAGATCAAGATCGATCGCTTCGATCACAGTCGCGATAATTGACGGCATAAAGAAGGGGCTTGCACCCCTTCTTTTTTTTTGCCTTTTATGCCGCCTGTTCAGCTTCGAAGTCAGCCAGCAACATGTCGAAGTTTGGTGCTTGGTAGATCGAGCACGCAATCTCTACAGCGTTGACATGACCACCAGTCAGGTTGATCCCCGCCATCCGTTGTGTACGGACGTCGATACCTGCGATCTTGTACAGCTCACGACGAGTTGTCTCACGCGAGATGTTCAGGATCACCTGTACGTTCGGGTAAGTCGATACAATGTCCAAGTCAGCCACGTGCGTACGGATGTAGGTCCGTACGTCTGGCATCTCTTCCAGCACATTGATCCCGTTATCCACAGTCTGGTGAGACGGTAGCGTAACGATCCAACCCTTCATGTCGGTGACGTACTGGTCGTACTCGTGCGCCATTTCATCCGAGCAAGAACCCAGAACGAAATCGCGCTCCAAGCAGAAGAAGTAGAAGTCATCCACGAGTCGCTTAGGTTGCGAGTTGTAGATGGTGTACTCCGACGCTTTGGATTGTGTCGAGATAACCAGTTGTAGGTCTTTGATCTTCTCGTCTAACAGTTCTACGCCAATGCAGTCGAAGACGTTATAAATGCTGTATTCGACTTTGTAGTGCTCCTGCATGAAGATGTGCCATTGCAGACCGCTATAAGCATCAGCCTCGGCGAACTTGAGCTTACCCAGGTTCTTGAGGTTCTTCTTCATTACAGCATCCAAGCCGTAGCTTGGTTCGTTCTGCTTGGCCATACGAATGCGCTTGTACACGCACATCGAGTCGATCAAGAAGAAGCTGGCAGGACATTCGGCTACGTGCCAACGTTCTGCTGGGTGAATGGAATCCACACGACCCGTTGCAGTTACCTTGGTCGCATTGCCTTCCTTATAACGGAAGAACTTGTATTCCTCAGGTACGGATGGATCAGAGAACACCTGAGCAGGATCAATCCCCTCAGCCTTCAACACCGCCAAGCACTTTGGAAGGTCGAAGTTGATGTTCCATACAGACACGAAGTCTGGTTGCCATTCGTGAGCCCGCTTGAAGGTTTCCACCACCGCTTGACCCGGAGTATCCACCACCTGAACTTCCATGGTGATGTTCCGAGCTTTGAAGTGTTCGCTCAGGTACTTGTCCGCTGCTGCGTGTGCCTTCTTCTCGAAGTCTGGAATGCTACCAATCCACTTCTTGGTAACCGCCAGATACACCTTGTCTTTAAAGGTGAGCGACATACAGATCGGTTCGCTACCGTCGCCTGTGACCACATCAGTCTCGATGTCGAATACGGCTACCCGGTTAGGGGAGTTGCAATCTGGATACGCTTTGCGGAAGTCCTGCTTGTACAGCGTGGCACTGGTGATGTCAGTACCGTACAGGTAAGGGTTGCGTGCGATGGTCCGTAAACCACCTTTTAAACTACCCCGCCCTAATGCTCGACCAATAGCAGGAATCAGGTTCCGCTGGGTACACGTGAACGGTTGCAGTCTGCTGCGCTTCTGTTGAGTTTTCTTCTCCTGATAGTTCTGCTGACGCTCCAAATAGAACGTGCGTTTGTAGTTCACTTCCAGATCAACAAACGGAATCAGATCCCCGTTTTTCATGTGCGCGACCTTCTTGATGATCAGCGCATCGTCCCGAGAATCCGGGTTGTTTGACTTGGTGTAAGTTACGTGTTTGACTTCGTAACCTTTAACTTCATCTGGGTTAAAATTCGGTTGGTTCACTGCCCGTTTCCTTTAGTAGCCCATGCTCAAACTATCATTATGAGTCATCTTTTCTAACAGCCCACCCCCGAGCCATGGAGCTGATATGTTAACCAGTAAACGACTTTCCATCGGCCTCGAGGCCATTCAGGTCCAGAATGATGTCTTCTTCAAAGAGCTTACGTTGGCCTTCCAACGCATGCGCACGGAGAAGGCCTACGAAGGAGACGCCCTCAAGCGGATCGGATTCGAAGAAATCATCAAGCGTCACACTGGCCTCAAGGTCAAATTCAAGGTCGAGAAAAACAATGACATCAACGCGTATGTCATTCCGCCGATGGTCGACAAGAACAACCCGCTGATCTACGATTGGTGGAAACCTCACATCGATAACACCGACGTGAAGAAGTTCATCAAAGCCCGTCGCAGCGACATCATCAAGGGTTCTGTGGACCTTCAACAAGGCCGGGTGTACGGTATCTTCACCGAGATCGAACACCAGCTCACTGTTTATAAGGGTCTGTGTGAAAGCACCCTGTTGTGTGACGAAGAACGAGCAGCCGTAACGCTGCACGAAGTGGGTCACCTCTTTACCTACTACGAGTTCCTCGGTCATACATTAACGACGAACGTAATTCTACACGCTGCCACCCAAGCGTTCTTCAAATCTGACGATCTGGTAAAACGGACTCAGATTCTGGACGAGGCTTGCAAGGCGTTGGAAATCTCGCTGGATGACCCTGAAGCACTGGTAAAGTGCGACAACAAGGAAGTCTTCCAGACCGTCGTGTTGCGTAAAGCTATCCTCGAAGCCAAGTCTTCCCTGGGCTCGAACATCTACGACTTGACTGCTACCGAAGCGCTGGCTGACCAGTACGCTATCCGGGCTGGCGCAGGTCGTTATCTGGCTACTGGTCTGGACAAGATCCACCGTCACTACGGCGGCGACGCCTCGTACATGTCGACTGGCATGCACATCTTCGCTACTGTGGTCCGCGTGATCCTGTTCTTCGCCCTGTTGATCCCTACCTGCGGTCTGATCCTGCTGGTGCTCCTGATCAACCCTGCCATGAAGCTGTACGACGATCCAGGTGCCCGCCTCGGTCGTATGAAGCGCGAGCTGGTTGCTTCCCTCAAGCAAAAAGACCTGCCAGCCGATCAGCGCAAAGCAATCGTCCTCGACATCGAAGCGGTCGACGCGTTGCTCAAGAACATCGATGACAAGCGCACCCTGATGGAGTTCTTCTACACTTCCATCTTGCCGAGCGGCCGTCGTCAATACGAACAACTCCGCTTCCAGGTAGAACTGGAGAAACTGGTGAACAACCAGCTCTTCGTGACTGCCGAGAAACTCACCAACCTGAAATTCGCATAGGGCTCCCACATGCTCCAGATTAAACCTATCGCCGCTGCTATCCAACGCGCTTTGGATTGTGGCGAAGTACAATTCGCTGACCGCACCAAAGTGGTTAGCCTGTTGGTGGCCGACGCCCTGGCAGCTCAGCTTCCTCTCCCATCGAGTGCTGTGGACCATCCAGAAGCCTGGTACCGCAACACCCTGCGCATCAACATCGGTCAAGCGCTGAACGTGATCAACGAACAGCACGTGATCGACATGGACATCGTTGAAGGTCTGGTGTTCAAACTGTGGATCACTCGTTACCGTCTGTGTCACGATGCCACTCACCCAGCGGCCAGCTCCCTGCTGAAGAACATCCTGCTGTGCGGTGAAGTTACCGACCCAGTTTCCTGCGAGATCGCAAACCGCTACAAGTGTGTTTACGAGAACCGCGACCTGATCGAGGTCTTCCAGACCAACGCTGTATTCTAAGGAGACTGGTATGACCCTCAGCTCTACTACCACCGGTCTCCCCGAATACGAAAAGCCCGATACCCTCGATGAAGAGGAGATCATGCTGTCGATGGAGTCCAAGGTTCTGGATATCGACATGGTCGTCAACGCCATGCGTCGTGAACAAGGCGTCAGCCTGTCCATGATCCAGCCGGTTCAGCACCTGCTCCCTGCCCACTTGAAACTCAACAGTTTCAGTAAGAACCCCACGCTCACCAACTACTCCGTTTCGATGGAGTCGATGAGTGGTGCAACGGCGGCTCTGATTGGTGGTGCTGTGGCAGCTTTCGTAGCCTTGGTGACCAAACTGATCTTCTGGTTGGTCGGTATGTTCAAAGCCAACGACAAAGCTTCCAAGGAAGCCCAGAAGTCGGCTGAACAGATGACCCAGTCCATCAAGTCCACTCGTGACTTGGAGAAGATGGTTTCTCTCCCCATCCGTCGTGACTACGAGGAGCGCAAGGCAGAGAAGCTCAAACCAATCTACGATGAGATGGCTCAACTGTACAACGGTGTCCTGCGTGACATTCTGGCAGTTGGCCCAATCACTCGTTGCTTGGTGGCTGCTGACTCCACCATGGCGATGCTGGTCACCAAGATGAAGTTGATGGCTTCTCTGATCAACACCGAGTCCAAAAAGGACAACTCCGGTGATGAGATGGCGATCAACCGCGTGCTCTCGACTCTGAACGATATCGAGATCCGTGACACCGATCCAACTATCCGTAACATCTTCCAAGTGATCCACCGTTGCTCCAGCAACCCAGTCGATTACCAAGAAGACATGCGGGAAGTCATCGACAGCCTGAACTCCACCATCGCTCAAGCCTACTCCAACACCTTCAACGGTGACAAAGTAGTTGCTGAGCTGGAAGGCTACTCGGTTGAGAAGTGTCCGCTGCGTAAGATCAAGCAACCGGGGCAACTCGAAGGTCTGCTCACCGAAGTGAACCGTCTCGAGAAGTCTTCGTTCAACCCGAAAGTGGGTACTGACGTTGACCGTGCTCTGCGTAGCTGCTTGACTTCCATGCGCAAGATGATCGACGTGGTGCAGAAGTACGACGCCATGTTGGCCAAGTGCGAACGCATGCGTAACCACTTCGTGGAACTCAGCAAGCGCGCTGCAAACGGTGGTCACACCGCAATGGTGGCTGCAATCACCAGCTCGGACGATGAAGACGCTAAGCAGAAGCTGCGCGACTACAACAAGTCCAAGAAGAAGTGACAGCATAAGGGGAGGGCCTGCGCCCTCCCTCTATGCCGTTAGTTACCGTGTTGGATGAATAATACTTCCACGGAGTCTTCCACCGCGTAAGTGCCATCAGCCAATGCTACCAGTTTCTTACGAATCCCAAAGCGTGCAGATTCGTCTCGCAGCGACACGATGTCGTAACCTGGAGTTCCACCACCCAAACCAGTCACCGACACTGTGTGAACGTCGTCGCCAGCAGCCAGCTCGATGCGATCAGCGATGTCCTTGCTGCTCACACGGGCAGACGCAAAGGCTTCGTGAATCACTTCAATAGCAGTGCTCTCGAGGCTCTTACGCAGCTCAGCGTTCTTGTAACCAGTCTCAGACAAGTAGTAGCGAACCGTCAGAGTCTGTTCAGTGTCAAGATCGATTTCGAAGTTATCCATCACCAACGCTTTGGCGTAACCCGTGGTGATCTGAGGATGGAAGAACAGTTCCGTCTGCTCCAACAGTCGAGTCGAGATTGGGGCAATGTCGTCTTTCAACCACGACACGATAGTGTTAGGCACACTCGCAGCGTAGTCTTTAGAAGCCGCCTCGGTAGCGAAGTAGTACAGACCATCCATCAGGAACAGGTCAGTCTGACGCAGCATCCCACGAGGGTTAGCTGGCACCGGATTACCTTGAGCATCGATGATCACATCACCCGCACGGTACTGGTAAGTCACCTCGCCAGTTGAGTCACGAACGATATCCCCCTTGGCATGCAAGAGGGTGAACTTCGGCTTCCCGTCAGCCCCCATCTCCACCTTAACAGCACCCGTTACCGGATCACGTTCGTAAACGTTTTCCTGATAGGTTGCCATTACGTCGGTCGGATAGGTCATGTACTCGATAGACGAAACTACCGAACGGTTGTTCAACCAGAAGCCATCCAAGGTGTGACCCAAGGTGACGTTCAGTTGCTCGTGGATCAACCCGATGTATTTCTCAGGCAGCAAAGAGCTGTCGAGGATCGTGTCAATCTCCGAGGAGACCATGTCGAGGTAATTGTAGTCAGCCGCGACGTACAGAATATCCAGCTTGCCTTCCAGTGGGATTGGGCAGTCCTGGAGTTGACCGAAGATGGTGAAGTTGTTGATCATCAGACCATGGTCTTCATCCACGTCGTAGTTGGTCAGGATCTTGAACTCGTAGATCCGTTCGTTGGTATCGACGTCACGCGCCAGCAGCGTACCGTTAATGTACGCACGAGCCGTTTCACCTTGAGCCACGAAAGCCAACTGAACGTAGACTTGATCGTCACGCAGTAACTTCCACTCTTCACTGGACTTGGTCTTGATCACCACACGGTAACCTTCGTCGATCTTCTCGAGGGCAAAGGTATCGGTAGCAACAATCAGACCCGTGGTGTCGTTCTCTTGAACAAAGACTTTCGATTCAACTTCCGGTGCATCGAGGTGATACATGCGGCAGTCAAAGATGTCGTTGTCAATGTCCCACACGTAGTAGAACGGAGACGCCAGGTAACGGTTCTGCTCCAGCTCGGGAAGGAACGCATCAGAGCCACGCATCGCCAGCAGCTCATCGGTACGCATCTTGGAGACCAGACCGTACTGACCATTGTAGCCTTGGAACAATACCTTTGGCGTAATGGTCAACCGCAGACCGTTGTCACGAATGTACTCGTGGGTCTTCAGGTCATCGAACGAAGCTTGGTACGTAGCCACGGTGGAAGCCACACCAGCAATCACCGAGCCATCCGTCGGAGGAGGTAACACACGAGTTGCCAAGAACTGACGGTTGGTGATCAAGTCGATGTTGGTCGACAAGTTGTACCCAAGGTTCGACAGAGTCGAGGTCAGTTGTTGGTTAGTGATCGGCAGTTGCTGGGAACCCAGACTGTTGGTGATCACGCGCTCACGCAGGGCTTCAAACGACAACGCTTCACTACCACCCGTTACCACCCGGTCAGAGAACACCGACACAGAACTGAACTGAGCCAGCGGTGCAATGAACACACCGTTGTCATCATTGTCCAAGTCCACCCAACGAGCAGTATAGGAACCTGGCTCGTAGTTGTTCAGGATCAGATCCAGTGGACCTACAGTGGTGTAGATCTCCAGCCGCAGTTCGGACTCAACCGTACCCGCAGATTGGTAGATCATGGGGATGCTGACTTCGAGTTGGCCTTCCAACACCTTGAGTACCGCAGTGGGCGTCATCGGGTCATAGACCTGATCAGTGTGGGTGGTCGCCATCTCTACCCACTCACCGGCTGCGTTAGCCATGTAGACACGAGCGAAGTAGAACTGGTTATCGAAGTTGTAACGCTTGCGGAACGCTGTAGCCGAGACCAGCTTGGGATACTGAACGTCGATCTTGACCTGAATCACAGGCGCATAGATCAGCAGGTACTTTTGACCGTCGATGTTCATCAGTACAGTCTTTGCCACGTTCGAGGTCAACGACATCAGTGGGGACTGACGTGACACGTCGTGGATTACCTGCAAGCCTTTGTTGGCCATCACACGCAGTTCGATCGGGTACTGCATGGTGAAGGTGTAACCCGCCACAGTGAACTCACTGTTACGAGGGATCACCATCTTCTTCATCCCACCGGACCCCGTAGGGACTACACGCTGGTAGATCTCATCCAGCGACAGCAGAATACCGATCTCGGTGCGAGAAGGTTTAGCAAACCGGTCGAGGTAGTCCCGGTCGGACATGTGGAGATAGATCTCCTCCTCGGTCAGTGCCATGCTCCCGTACTGTTTACGCAGGTTGGCTTCGTTAGCAGCCATAGCAGCCGCTACGTTAACCGCACTGGATTCGAGCAGGAACATGAAAGGGTTGGTGGGGTCTACAATCACCCGCTCCCCGTTGCGAGTCTCTTCGAGAATGTTCAGGGCTAAGCGGTGGATCGCAGAGGGGTTAAAGCGAACCGCGTCAATCGCGGCCATTAACTCAGCGGTAGTCGTGGTCATGTGTTAGCAGTGCCCTTGAGGAGGTCAGTGATCGGGGAGAGGTCCACACCCGCAGAAGGAGTCGCGACAGCAACGCTCACCGAGCTGTTGTCAATCGGTACCCACCACGTGAGTTCCATCGATTCAGGATCAATGCGAGGATAGCCGTTATAGTTGTAGGCTTTCATCTCATCAATGCCATCGAGTTTGCGGTAGTAGCGGGAACGATCGTTATCGTCACCTTTCATCTCCGGGTTGAAGATCTGCACTACAGCGTTGAACTCTTGAATGGTGATAGGGTCGTTGTAGTCGGCACCCATCGCTACGAAGCGGATCTGGATTTGATCGTTGTCTTGGTTATAGACACCCTCGTTCGTGAAGTTGAACGCGTTGCCCAGTGGAGAGTTGACAGGGAAGGCGGCACCACAGGCTGCGATCTTTTGGACGTACCGACGACTGGAATCGAGAAGGATTCGATAGATCCGAGTCTGGTAGTCAATGCGTCGCTCCACGAGGTTGTTCGGGTAAGGAACCATCGACCCCTCGTAAACCCCCGACATATAGTGTAGCCAAGTCGAGAAGATCGTGGAGATTGGGTCACCCTCGAGACTCTTAAACGCCGCGTTCAATTCGTACGTTTCATAGAAGCGAGAGCTACTGTCCACCATAGCCCACGACTCACCGTAGTTACCGGGCGTCGAACGGAAAGTCTCAACCGAAAGGTCAGGCCAACCCCCTAACGAAATCAGGCAGTTCGTCAAGATCGGAATGAAAGCTTGCTTCTGATCAATCAGGTCACAAGTCATCATTTGGGCCCCACGACGAGGGTCTCCCATCTTAAAAGCTGCCGGATCTCCGAGGTAAGGATCGAGCGTCATACGGATCGCACGCTGGTACGTATTCATGGCTGGACCGTCGCCGTCGAGCAAAGGGGTCAGAATTCGCTTAGCTGCAATATTATCGTATGATAAGTTCAGGTTAGGGCGTGTGAAGAACGTCAAGCCCTGGTTATCTTTGTTGACTGGTAACGGGTTTCCGAAACCTCGGTGGTTGATGCCTTTAAGGTTATTGATCGCGGCCTGCGAAAGATCACCTAGCCCACCTGCCTTTTGAATGATGCTCAACACATCTTTGATAGTTTTAGCCATTAGTCACCTTCGAGGGATTATCAGTAATGATGAATGACATTGTGACTGGCCTTAATATGGCCAGTAAATTGACGGACACGATGCGGGCCGCGAAGGCTGGTTCGTTGATCGAATACACCCAACCTACTCGCGTGGAGCCGATCGTCCTGATGGACGAATCGCTCATTCGTCTGCCCTATGCCAACGACATCATGCAGTCTCTGACCTCGCTGTTCAGTGGCTACTACCTGCAAGCGATCGCGCTGTCGGTAAACGTTGGTAGCGTGGATGTGATCCGCCTGCTGGACAAGCTGAACCCCAAGCGCAACGCGACTGACAACCTGATCAATGGCGTCTCCAACGGTGTCGCCACCATGGTCAGCCTGGAAGATGCGCGTTCGTATCGTTTTGCTCTGCCGGTTCCTGGCGGTCGTGACGGTCTGCAAAACCTCAACGTGAGTCTTGAAGACATCGACGACGTGATCCCGGAAGGCAATCCGCCAACCCTCACCAACGGTCGTGACACTGTCTCGATGCTGGGTGAGCTGACCAACCTGTCTGTCGGCAAGATGCTCGAAGTGAACATCGAGTCCGAGGGTAACAAAGCTACCTTCCCGATCAACGTCCGCCTCATTTGCAGCGGCATCGGGACCAAGGAGCTGGTTCATATCTTAAGCGTCGGCAGCAAGAACATCTCCGTCAAGGAACGCTTCCACGCTTGGCGTGCAGGTCAACTGGAGTTCGTTCGCGACCTGCTGCTGTGCCAAGACCTGATCGATGCTCACAAGAAAACCCTGGCCAAAGACCCAACCGGTCTGTACGACGAGCTGCGTAAGCGCCGTAAGGGTAACAGCATCTCTGCCATCTTCTCTGGTCAACCTTCGGTGGCCACTGCATCGAACATCATCGTGTGTTCCTCCAATGCGGTGAAAGACATCGAGCGCCAGGTCGGTGGTCGTCTGAAGGACTTCCGCGTTCGTGAGAAGCTCTTCCGTGAGACCTACTGCATGATCCTCTGCGTGGTCGATCCTGAGTGGGAACACGTCACCTTCTACCACCGCTCGATTGCTATCCCAACCGAGATGTCGGTAAAAGAACTGGCTGTCTCCAACAAAGGCAAAGGTCCAGACGTAGCCGAGATCCTGAAGGCTTACCAACTGGGCAACAGCCCCGCCATCTAACTCGAGGTCACCATGAAGTTACAAAAGTTTCTCGCTCTGATGTTGCCGACCTTCGAGAAGGGTCGTCTGATCGAAGAGCTGGCGGTCGTCAAGAACGAACTCAAAGAACTCACTCTGCCTCCGCTGCGTGAAGCTTCCGAGTTCTACCGCAACTCCAAGTTCAAGGGTAAGCAAACCCAGAACTACGACAAGAACTTCCTCAAGATCGCCAAGATCGAAAAGGCTGGTGGCAACTACATCGTAGCGTCCTACCAAGTCCTGTCGAACATGGACGACAAGATCGAAGTGTTGGGCAAACTGATCGACCGTGCGTTTGCTAAAGACGTGGGTTCGACCAGCATCAGCTTCTTGCGTGCGAACATCCTCCAGTATCTGGAAGTGGCGTCCTTCGCTTCTCGTTATGCTCGTCGTCTGTTGCTGTGGACTCTGTCCGAAGAGCAATCGGAAGACGGTCCGTTCCGAGTACCGAAAGCCATGTCCCGTGCTGAAGAGCGTTGGATCTGGGACAACCGCGACAACTACGCGTACTGCCTCAGCATCCTCTCCATCGACGTACGTCGCATGGAAAGCTCGTTCCAAGCCATTCCTGATATGGTTGTAGCACCGGACGACGTATCGACCGTAGAAGCCACCGTTGGCGCTACCAAGACCGATCCGTTCCACTTCGGCATCATCCCGGTTCGCCTGAACCCGATCTACTATGTCCGCATGGCTATCGCTGAGTGGCAGGTCAACCGCTACAAGGCTGCTGTAGAAGAGAAGCGTGCTCTCGAGTACCGCTTGCTCGTTCTGAAAGACGGCAGCAAAGATGCGAAGATCGAGCAGGAGATCGTCTATACGGAAGGTCGTCTGCAAAAGCTGAACAAGAAGCTTGCTGAGATGGAGGAAGGTTTCAATGACTAGCCGCGTATCGGGTGACCTCTACCCTCGCGGTTTCATTGCTCCCTCTGATCGTATGGACATCAGTCGTGTTAGCGGTAGCGCTGACGTTAACACGCTGTACACCAGCTTGATCGAAGGGACTGTCGACCGCAATGGTTGGACGTTCCAAAAACGAGCCCTGCGTGTAGCGATGGGTTGCTTCAACAACTTCGCTCTGTTCCTCAATACGCAGAAGAACAATCCGTTTCTGTACGGATATAATTATGAGTTTCTGCTCGATACCCTTAAGTACATCCAAACGGGTCGTCGCCGGGTGTCTGTTCAGAACTGGTTAGCCTTGCTGACTGAGAACCCTAAACCCAGTAATGATTATAGGGAGCGTAACGCCAGCAAGGAGATTCGTGAGTTCTACCAAAAGGTAGGAACCGCCCCGAGCAAGGTGGTTTCCGAATGGATCTCCCATCCAGAAGGTCTGAACGACTTGGTGATTACGCTGTACATCATGTTTGGTGAATGGCGCAATCCTAAGGCTAAGGGCGACGACCCTATTGACCTCCGGGCCCTGTACGCGAAGTTCGTGTAAAGCCAATCTGTGTAAATGTATGTATGTTATGCACGTGTGCATTTACGCATCAACAATTGTTTATCGGAGTTACTCCACATGTCTCAATCTCTGCGTCAACTGTTCGTCTCCATGGAAGACGACACCGTCAACGAAACCGACCTGGTCGTGAGCCCGGACGATACCGTTGAGCAAGAAATCGCCGAAACCGCCGAAGCCTTCGCCGAGAGCGAGCAGTCTTCCGACGACCAAGGTGAGCTGGAAGAAATCTCCGACGGCCTGGAGTCCATCTACGTTTCGATGGAAGCCGCCATGCAAGACGGTGGTCTGAACCCTCAGGCTGCTCTGTTCATGCAACACGCCGTTGGTTCCTACACCCAGCGCCTGGGCCTGAAAGTCAGCGCCGTTACTCCTTCCCTGGAATCCTTCGGCGGCCAGTCTGGCCAAGCCGCTGCCACCACCATCTCGATGGAAGGCATCAAGGAAACCATCAAGAAGATCTGGCAGGCCATCAAGAACGCCGTGGCCAAGGCCATCGCTGCGGTCAAGAACTTCTTCGCCAAGATCTTCGGCGGCGCCAAGAAGCTGAAGTCGCGCATCGAAGCTCTGAAAGGCAAGACTGCCGACGCGGTCGACTACCAGGGCAAGAAAGTCAAGGTCTCCGGCGGCGAAGCCATTGCCTACAAAGGCAAGGTCGACGGCTCCAGCGTTTCTCAGGGCATGGCTGTTCTGGGCGAACTGGTTCAGGAATCCTGGGGCGAGCTGGCTCCGGCTGCTGAGAAGTACTACCAGCACATCGGCGCTGTTCTGGCTGACCCGAAAACCCAGGCTGCCCTGGAAGAATCGGCCATCACCAAAGAAGTCGAAAGCGCTGAAGGCATGTTCTCGCCTGTCGCCGTGAAGCTGTCCGGTCGTTCGAAAGAAGCTGCCGGTGGCTGGTTCTTCTCCACCAGCAAGGAAGAAGGTCCTGCTGGCGACGACGCGACCAAGGTCTCCCTGACCCTGGACCGTAAGAAGCCTTCCATCAACGAAGGCACCGAGATCGACTGCCCTGGTCCGAACACCCTGCGCGACATCCTGGGTCACTGCTCGACCATCGTAGAAACCCTGCTGGCCAAGGGCTCCTACATGGACAAGCTGAACGCCGCTCGTGAGAAGGCTGTTCAGACCACCGAGAAGTTCGTGAACGCTGCCGAACAAGGCAAGCTGGGCAAAGCCTGGTCGAACGCTACCGTTAACCGCGGCCTGCGCAAAGCGACCAAGGACCTGACCCGTCCGCTGCTGCAAGTGAACAACGCTGGCTTCAGCGCCGTTCGCTCTGCTCTGAGCCTGGTTGAGCGTTCGATCGCTGCCGCTGGCAAGAGCGAAAAGAAAGATGACAAGAAGAAAGACGACGCCAAGAAGTAATTCTTGAAGTCGACTGATTCAGTCGTCTGAGTAAAAGCCCGTCCTTCGGGGCGGGCTTTTATGCCGTCTGTAACTGGAATGAAAAAGATTTGAGATGTATATTACTCTGGTGTAACACTGGTACCAAACCTTCTAATCTCAAAGCTCAAGGGAGTTTTAACTATGGCCTTCACTATCTTCATGTACTTCATTCTCGTCTTCGGGTTCTTCGTCGTCCTCCGTGGAATCTACCTGTTCGAGAAGAAGAACGACAGTCGTGCTGTCAAGTTCCTCATCACTACCTGTCCTGACCGCTACAAGATGACGGCCGGTACAGCGTTGTTCCTGTTCCTCGCTGGCTACTTCGGTATGATGGCGTTGATCCCTCTGATCATCGTCAACTACGTTGTGGGCTGGTATCAGTTCTTCAAGGTTCGCAAGTGGGTCCGTGCCTTCAAGATCGGCGTTCCACCGAACCACCCTGCTAAGTAACACCCTCCGTCAAACCTTTAACTCAAGAGAGTATGCAAATGGAACAGCAAGAAAAACAGCCCGTCAAGACCTTCCCAATCGCTAACCTGGTGTGCGGTCAGTTCTTCGACAAACGCTACCTGATCACTTCGCTGGAAAGCGTGATCGAAGGCATTGCAAAGCTCAGCCCTGAGTTCGCTGCCGACATCAAAGAAGGCAAAGGCTTCTCTCTGATCCTGAACCCGATCACCTTCAATCAGGTCAGCGGGCCAGAAGCCAACGCAATCAATCAACGTGTCCTGGCGTTCCAACAACCCCGCATGCTGAACATGGGCATGTCGTACATGGAACAAAGCCCAGCGGCCTACGGCGGTCAACCGTACCTGTACGAGAACTTCGGCATCGTGGCCCACGGTTGTGATCGTGTCTTGATCCTCACTACCTCGCTGTCCGGGCCTCTGGGCATGCGTCAGGAAGTACCGCTGGTGTTCGACCTGATGATCCGCAGCCTGCGCGGCGAGCTGACCGGTGACGTTGCCTCTCATGGCTTCGTTGCCGAATAAGCGACGGCATAAGAAACACCCGCTTGTCTAGGGGTGTTTTTTTTGGTATTTTCCTACTACCTAGCCGTATCAAATGCCCTTAAAACACCGCTGTTGTCTAGGGGCTCTTTATTCCCAATATAGCCAGCCTATATGGCTGGTCCTTATGCTGTTGTTCTCTGGGTATCCTATGATCTTACACTGGAGACCCGACATGCCCAATATTGTCGTTGAACTACCAGAGACGTATAACTCCATTACCCGTCCAGCTATTGTCCAGGTAGCGAAACAGCTCATTGGCATCATGAGGCTTCCTGAGGATACGGGTTTTGAGTTCTTCGGTGCAGCCGAGTCTCAATTCCAACCAGGCTCTACGATGACGACTAACGGGATTCAAAACAAGTTCCCGTTCAATGGTCGTATCAACATCGAAGCAGACGAACAGTACATTGAAGACCGCACACTGACTTCGGCAGTGAAGCGACCTAACGTACCTTTTATTTTCTACGATCAGAAGTTGGACGTTTATGTCAAACCGATCTACGTTCAATGTGAGGTCACGATTAGCTTCCGCTACCGGGCACCTGATCGCACGATGGCAGAAAAGTGGCGTGACGAATTCCGTGTGCGCAGCTCTCAAGGGCGCGTGGAAATCCTTCACGAGATGGACTACCACTATCCGGTCCCTGATGTCGTAGCTATCATCCTTCACGAGATCTTTGAGATGCGTGAGCGGGTGGAGCCTTACGGTGAGGAACTCGGCAAGTGGGTGAAAGACCACATCTCAGGCCGTGCTACCCAACTGACTACCCAAGCCGGTACTCAACCCATCATGGCGATCACTGAGCGTCAAGCAGGCATCGTGGGTGGTTTTAACTTTGTAGCACAACCAGACAAAGGTTCCAAGGCTGGTGATGGTGCTCCGTGGGAGACTGGTTTCGATTACACGTTCCAGTACGACAAAGTAGTGGGTGTTCAATTCCATTACCCCGTCTGCATCCACAACCAACTGATCGACGTCAAGTATCGCAGTGAATACTCGGTCTACGAGTTGATCAAGCGTGCACGTCGTCCTGCTAACGATCGGTACTACTACGACCAATTCACCAACCTTTACAAGGAACGCACGCAGCCGCTGTTAGGCAATCGTATTCCTGCGTTTGATGATTGGCTACCAGAGTGGCATCACTCACGCACAGCGAGCATGCTAGACGTTCTGGTGGGCATTGGTGAGGATCGTGGTGAGTTGTTCAACATCAATGAGTTGGGTGACTTTGAATTCAGTCCTGCGACGTTGCGGTTCCTCAAGAAGGAATGGCCTTACATCAACCGACTGTACGATTCGATCTTCCACTTCGGTCTGTACCGTTGGGGTAAGCCGATGCCAGACGGTACGGTGCTGATGGACGTAGACGGCAACCTCACCTGCGCCTTGGACATGAACCCTCGTTATATGTACCACTTGCGCTTCGGGTTAGTCACTGACCTGTCTGTACTGTCGCCGGGTGCTATCGATCGGTTGAAAGAAGACGGTGAGTTCTGTACTGAGGTCATCAAAACTCTGTACCCCAACAAGAAACCCCTGCCTCCGTTGATTGGTGGTCACTTCCCTGGTGGCTGGTTGCAAGACATCATCAACAAGAAGCGGGAATCCCAAGTTCGTCGGATGTACACGGTAGGCGTTACCGGTATCATCGCTAAGAGAGGAAAACCCTAATGCCAATCTTAGACTCCAAACAGGGTTTGCCACCGAAGGCGGTTCCGGTAGAGCCGATTGCTGTGGCTCCCGAAGTTCGCAATCAGGTGGTGGACTCTCGTTACGTTCCACAGACTGCGTTACTGACTCACGTTGAAGGCGCTAGCTGGACTGTCGACTACTACAACCAAGTGCTCGATCTGGACAACGAAACCTCCGACCTGCAACTGACGCAGAAAGCAGTCTACCAACAGTACAAGTTGATTCGTCACTTGGAGCTGAAGGTTACCACCCCGCTGTCCTACCAGCAGCAAGACGCTGACCGCAACACTGTGATCACAGGTTCCGCTACGGTTTACGGCGGGACGATGCCTAACCAAGGCGACATCTTCTTGGCCGACGTAGGTGACGGTCGAGTGGGTGTGTTCACGGTCATCCGCTCTGAAAAGAAAGCGGTGTTCAAAGACGCAGTCTACACCATTGACTACGTCATGCGGGACTACCTGACCAAACAGTACAAGGACGACCTTGCACGCAAAGTGGTGAGAGACACGACGTTCGTTCGTGACTTCATCTACTACGGTCAGAACCCTGTCATCGCTACCAGCGAGTTTGAACAGATCGCTGCGTTGAACCAGGGTTACAAGAAGATGCTTAACCAGTACTTGGTTGACTTCTTCAACACTGAGTACGCTACGCTGATCATCCCCGACCAAGAGACCAGTGTGTGTTACGACCCGTTCTTCGTTACGGCTTTCCTGTCAACGCTGGACAACACTGACAACAACACCATCATGAAGATCAAAGCGCTCAACACTGATCGCTCGATCCGGTACAAAGAGAACAACCTTTGGACCTGTTTGATTGCTGCCGATGCTGACATGATCGACCTGTGCTTCCAAACGGCTGGTCTGGTGTCCTACCGTCAGTTCGATGAAAGTCCGTTGTTTGATGGGATCTACTACAGTGGCGTACAGGAAGTTGTGTTCCCTACGGAGCGTTCTACCCTGCGTCACGTCGATGGTCAGGAGGTCTACAACGATCCTCTCGTTCCAGGGCGCCTATTAGGCGGGCAGACGCGTTATAACGACTTACGGCGTGTGCTGGTGCAGTCGGAGATGAAAGGCTTCCATACGGCCTCTGAGGACGCTGTAGGGGTAGCTGCTCTGCCTGACATCCACCATGTCAACAAGGATGACTACTACGTGCTGTCCCAAGCGTTCTATGAGAACACTCCAGAAGGGTTCTCTAAGCTTGAGAAGCTGTTGTGGGACTTGCTGCAAGGTGAAGCCATCGACAAGACCGTACTGTTGTACTTGGTGCGCACCTCCAAGAACTGGTCTAACTTGGAACGGTTCTACTACGTTCCGATGTTGATGATCCTGATCAAGGTCGGCTTGAGGGATTACTGATGTTAGAACAAAAGCATCACACCGCTGCGTACAAGATCTTCCACTACTTCGTGGAATGTCTGATCCCGCAGATGTACCTTTACTCGCAGGAGTACGTTCAGAAGTTTGGACTGTACTCTTCGGGTGACCCGGATGTGGATGCTGCCGCTTACCAGAACTTGGTGAAGGTGAACTTAACGGTTCACCAGATGGCAGGTTACGCCGAACAAGGTGCATCCATTGCACTCGTTAACCCTGATGAATCCAAACAGATCTACGGATGGATCTTGGAACACATCAACGACTGGCAGGACGAAGTCAACCGAGACCCAGGGCTCCGTGACCAAGTACCTGTTAACGACCTTCGGATCTTGGAAGAGTTTGCAGCCCTCGTTTACCCGATGGCGCGTCAACACGTTCAAACCGAGGTGAGTACGTCTCGCCTGTTCCGCAGCTTGGATCGTCTGTCTCGCCGTGCTGTACGTCGTGACATGCAGACCCCTGTGGAAGTGTCGTCGAACATTCCGATGGAACACTCGATGATGGTAGAAGGTCTGGCTGACCAACTGATCCGTCGAGGCGCTAACGTATGATCGAGAAAAGTACGTTAATGAATGAGATCTCCAAGATCACCAAGGAAGGTGCGAAGGATGTCCATTACTTGTACGAAGTGTGGTTCCAGTTGCCCGACGGTAACACGGTGGCTCCACTGAAGTTCATGTCGGTTGATATCGTGCGTGACTTCACCCAAAGCTTTGCTGACTCAATCGTCATGGAAGTGGTGTTTGGTGCAGGGACATACGCCCAGAAGCTGTTCCCCTACAGGAACAACCTCAAGGCTGTGATTCAGCGTCAGTACATCGGTGAAGTGTCTGATACGGTGTCAGCAGATGCTCAGGTGGAGACCTTGATCTACACTGCAATCTTGATGGACGTTCGAGACCATGCCAAGGAAGGTTCGTCTCCCCTGCTGGACTCTGTTCAGTTTGGTGACTTGGGCGACATCATGAAAGTCCAGTTCCAGTTGATTGACAACGTAACCGAATGGCTGCGTGGTTGTACTGTGGGTGGTGTGTTCAAGCAAGCAACGCCTTGGCAAGTATTGCAGGCAATGCTCGCTGACCAGTCCAACAAGATGCCTCTGGAACGCGGGTTGTCGATTGAAGCCATTGACATGGTGCCAGCCGATAACACTGAGAAACGAGCCCATGTGGTCATTCCACACGGTACTCCGTTAGTAGCACTGCCTAACTACATTCAAGACAAGTGTGGGGGCATCTACAACAGTGAAATCGGTTTTTACTTACACCAAGGCTCTTGGTATGTATGGCCTCTCTTTAACACACAACGCTTCGAAGCTACTCCTAGTGGTTTGACGGTGATCAACGTCCCCGAGAACCGCTTCCCTGAGATTGAGCGTACGTTCCGTCAGACAACCAACCAGTTGATCATCTTGGCCACTGGTTCGACTCGATCGGTGGATGCGTCTAACGCTCGTCAGGTAGGTGAGGGTAACGGTATTCGTTTCACAGATGCCAAGTCCATCTTCGACAGCTTTGGTGAAACCATCGAGAACGTGACCACCCTCTCACGAGGAAAGAACGTTACCGAGGTGTTGTTTGAAGAAGCCAAGAATGGGTTAAACCATGTTGTACAAGCGGCGGACAAGATCTCCAGCAACTTGATGTCTGCGTTGTCAAAGATCTCTTCTCGTAAAGGCCAGCCTGTGCAGGTCAAATGGGAAAACTCTCGGGGCAGTTTGATCTACCCAGGGATGCCAGTCCGTTACCTGTACGAAGCAGGTGGTGAGACCAAGGAGCTGTTTGGCGTAGTCACGATGACTCAAGACTACATTCATCTAAAAGGTACGGGATCAACCGCTCGACGTTATGTCAGCAACACCTCCCTGACTTTGTTCCTGGAACCAGACAAGAATGAGCAATCAAGTTAAACCGTTCTTCGTGGCTTTTGAAGGTCCTGATTTCTGCGGCAAAACCACTATGCGTGTCGAGGTGGCGAAATGGCTGCGGACTCGTATCTCCAACGAAGTGGTAGAAACCCGTGAACCGGGCGGTACCCCATTGGCCGAAGAGATTCGTGAGCTTCTGCTCAAAAGGCGTGACGAACCGTTCAACCCAATGGCAGAACTGTTCTGCTTCATGGCTGGTCGGATTCAACACACCGAAGAGATGATCAAGCCAAAACTTGAGTTGGGTAACGTCGTACTGAGCGACCGCTACACCGATTCGTCTTACGCCATGCAATGTCATGCTGTGGACGATTCTGTGGTGGACACGTTGGACTTCCTCAAGGTCGAAGAGATCGCTCTTAAAGGGTTCCGTCCCGATCTCGTGGTGTTCCTTGACATCGACCCTCGTGTGGCAATGGCTCGTCAGTCTGATGTCGTGCGTGCCAAAGACCGCATCGAGTTGAAAGGCATCGAGTACCACGATGCAGTGCGTGAAGGTTTCCAAGTGCGACACCCACACACCACTGAACGTTCGCTGGTGTTGGATGCAGAACTTCCGGTGGCTGAAAATCTCGAGAAGATCAAAGAACACCTGGAATTGTACTTCCTGTGACAGACAGCATAGAGGGAGGCCCGAAGGCCTCCCAATATGCCGATTACTTAGGCTTCAGGTTCGAAGCCGTTCATCTGACCTTCGATGCCACTCAGGTCTTCAACCGGAGCTTTCAGCACGACGGTGGTCTGACCCACGTACAGCAGGCTGTTGGCAGCGGCGGCGAAAACGATTTCACCGTCGGTGTCAGCATCTACTGGCAGGACCAGGCCGGAGACGACGACATCAGCAGCAACTGCGCCGAACAGGGCAACCAGTTGAGCTTTGATCTGTACGTCAGTGGCGTCCAGAGCGACTTGTACGCCAGACACAGCTTGAGCGGCGTTAGGGCCGGTCACTGGGTTCAGACGGGTGTAGTCGATGGTTTTGGTACCAGTCTTGCCTTCACCTTCGACGGCAGTCAGGGTAACCTGAGTGTTACGGCCACCAGCACCCACGAATACGCTTGGGTTGCCCAGAGTGAACTGAGCAGCGGTCAGCGACAGACCAGGGTTGGCGTCCAGGACCAGAGCCAGAATGTTCTCGGCACCAGTTTGAGCGACATTGATTTTCATGGGGATCTCCACAGGTAAACAGAGTAAGACGTATGTCCTACTCATAAGATATTAAAAAATACACAGAAAGTCTGGCATAAAAGGGCCCGAAGGCCCCTCTATTAAGGTCGACCCATATACTCAAGGCCACTGAGCGCTCGTACAATGATCACATTGCTGAGTTTGATCGTACCTGGGATCACAGACAGCAGGATCTCCCCTCGATAAGCCAAGGAGCCTACAGAGGCTTTCAGCTCAACAAAGGTCTCTTCCTCAATGTCTTCAGGTAGGACAGTGGCGACATCAATGTCTTCCAGTTCTAACGCAGAACCGTAATGGGTATTGAATGCTTCCATTAACCGGGCGTGGGTCAAAGGAAGTGTGACTTCGATTTCCGTCGGGTCACGTAGGGTTTCAAAGTCAGCCAGATCAATCCGATCATACCGAACCTTCACCTCACCAATCGGTTTTCGATTAGGTTTGGCTACAATCAGAATCTCGGTGTTGGCAGGATTGTCGTCGCCTACCTGAGACTCTGGGGTCAGCGCAACTGGCGTACTGAACTGGATGTCATCAAGTGTTAACGACAACCCGTTGGTGTCGTTAAGTAGAGCGAGTAACTGCTCTACTGATTTCATTCCAATGTGGTACATGGCAAAGACGCCTGCATTTAGAAAATGGGTTTGGGTTTAAGTCCCGTCAAATGATACGTCGCCGAGCACCTATCGTTATAGACGTCCCTACTACAACAGGAGTTATCAACGTGCTAGTTGATCACACTTTAAGCCCGCTTCAGAACGTCATCAACCAGATCAACGAGACCAACGGCACGTCGTTTACTCTCGATGATTTCGTCCTTAAGGACCTGCTTCAGATTGACACCAGCGGCGACATCACCGTGAAGAATTCGTCCCTCACGGTGGAAGCAACTCTGAACAACGAGTTCTACGGTACGCAGACGCTGAACTACCGTCGTCTGTATATCGAAGAGATCGTCAAGTCGACCACCTACACGCTGCAAACGGGTGACACACTCCAGAGCATCATCACCCTCATCGCTGATCGCTACAAACTGATCGCTGGTGAGTTGGAGTTCGAAACCGGTGCGGTGTTACCAACGGCTGCTGGCGAAAGCAAGACGCTGCAACTGCTGGCCAAAGACGGTAGCTGGGTTTACCTGGGCGCCGTGGATCTGACGATCCGTAAGCTCTGAGCATAAGGGGAGGCGGTGGCCTCCCTCTATGCCGTCAAGTCGCTGGCTCGAATCCATTCATTGCAGTAACTTGAATCCAGTCTTCCAGGCTAGTGGTCACCGAGAAGCCGTCCATCTGATCCACTTCAATCAGCGTACCAAGGTCATTGGTAACCTCTTGACCGATGAGAATCGTGGTACCTGGCTGATACAGGTAGCTGGTATTTGCCACCCGCAGTGTAAAGCCCGGAGTGTCTGGTAACAACGTCCGATCGACCACATCCCGAGGTTCCAACTTCAATCCGAAGAACGCGTTGATCGCCGCTAAGCGACCATGGATCGACGTAGCACCACCGATAACCTGAGAAGTATTCTTTCCTTTAAATGCTTCTTCGAGTTTGAACCGGTTGTACTGGATTGTTACGGTACCCTGGAAGTCAGAGTTCGGATTTGCCGCCAATGTCACAGCGGTGTTATATCCACTGGTGATGGCCACAGGGTTCCCGAAGGTTGCCAAAGCATCAGTGACAACAACACCGAGTTCCTTTTTGATGGCCAAGCGTAGTGTCTCTAACCCGTTGAGACTTGAGAACAAGGAAGGAGAAACTGCCGCTTCCAGAACAAACACTGAGACTTTACGCAGGTCGACATACGGCGGCGTCTCTGCCAGCACAAACATGCTGGTGGAACGGATTTGTGCCGCTGGTGTTTCTGCAACGATAGCGTAAACAGGAGCGTTACGTAGGTTGATCTTCTGCTCAACCGGAATCGCCGCGTACGCCGGGGCGTTACGAAGATTGAATGACATAGTTCACCTACGCGCTAGGAGTGACCACCAGCTCCAGTGCGGCCATGGAGGCTTTGGTGAGAGCAGCTCCACCTGGGGTTTGGGTTAGAACTGGTACCTGCTTATCGAATTGCTGTGTATACACGTCGCTGGTAGGAGTGTAAGCGGAAGCAGCACTTTGACCATCAGTGTGATCCCAACGAACGTTCAGATTGCCCACGGTGCCACCATCGCGCCACGCGGACGTAATAGCGCTGAGAGCCAACACCTGATCACTGGACTTAAGACCCGAGAGATCCAACTTGCACTTAAGTACGCTGTTGGCAGGGTCGCTGGACAGATAATCGGTGCGCTTATTAGCACTGTTGTTCGTAAGGTTCAGAATATCCAGAGCAGTTTTACCACCCTGAGCCGTCCAGTTTGATAAGTCTACTTGTTCGTACGGTAGCCGCTTCACACGAATTGGTCCCAAACGGATTTTCTCAGTTTGGTCCGTAGTCCAAGCCACATACATGTCCTCCCACGAGAACATGTAATCGCCCTGTAGCCAACCATTAACCTGCGCGGCGTGCACCAACGTAGCACTACCAATGGCAAACTGGCAGGCAGGCCAAGCTGCTCGAGTGAACCAAGAGCCCATTGCAGCCGTGGCAATCTGGTCTCCATCACGGTAGACGGTAAAACCATACCCGGCCACACCGTCGTAGGGGATGATTTCAATTTCGAAATAGGCCTCACCCTGGGTCGTTGGGAAAGTGTAAATGACGTTATCGGCACTAGCCCCCCCATCCCCAGTTACCCGATCGAGCTTCATGCCAATCGGGATAGCCGCTGAGGGCGTACGGTTACCTGGTTTATACCGGAAACCAATACACGCTTTTGCGATGTCACTACGGTTGGCCCACAGCGTTCGGTTAAGAATCTGAACCATCCCCTCGGCCGATCCGTTGGTTCCTGCCGCCATCAAGCCATAGCGCAATTGAGCGTCTTTCTTAAAGATTGACATCAATTGGTGGGCACCTTGCTTAACGGTGTACATGTCCCAACCGGTATGCAAGAACCCCGCACCTACCCGTGGGTTACCGAACCAGTCATCGAGGTGTTCGATACCAATCGGTCTTACTTCTTTGGCCATGGTAGCCCCCTTTAACTATTGACGGGTTTGAGTTTGACGGTTGCAGCAGCAAGACTCTCGATAGTCCAAGCACCGCCGTTAGGTGCTTTGCTAGAGAGTAACTGTCGGGTATACATCGCCATGGCGTTTGCGGCCGTGGCAGACGACTTGCTACTCTCGACGCCTGCGGAGGTGATCGACGATTCTAAGTTACCTAATTTGCCTGGCGCCTTTTGCATCGCCACGTTGAGCGAAATCCCCTTGATGAAACCAGTCACCTGAGACGCATCGAACTTCAGGATGGCTTCCGACGCATTAACATCAGTGGTTACCAAAGGCGTCAACCGGTCAGCCGCACTGGTAGTCGGGGTGTTCAAGACATCTTTTGGCGTTCCCGAACTCGCAGCCCAAGGACCGTTGAATTCCGAAACCGGCAACACCTTGACAGTCTGTGGACCTAACCAGCCAGACATTTGACCATCTGGGGTTTTCTCAAGAACGTAACCGTCTTTGAGCCACAGCTCCAACGCACTGCTACTGCCGGAGTTATAGGTTCCCCACATCAGGTAGTTGGTACCTGCTTTCAGAGCGTTCTTGACCGCCGCTGACAGTGCTACCGCAGCAACTTCCACACCATCGACCCGCGCCCTGAATAAGCTGTTCGCCATGTCGATACACCACTCAACGTAGTACTCAGTATTGAGTTGGAAGTTACCAGCAATCGCGGTGGAGGCAATAACTTCCACCGCCGCCGCACCTTGTATGGTCATCACGGTTCGAGGAATGGAACGGGCAAACTTCAACCGAGCACCACCGAAAGCTACGGTGTTATCGTCTACGTTGATACCGGCAGACTGCAAGGGTCGTCCGACCGCCATGCAACGGTTACCCGAAACTGAACCAATACTACTCAGGACCAACCATCCATCAATAAGGTCCAAAGAGGTTACGCGAGCGTAACTGTTAGTGTCCCCACCGTACACCAAGTACGGAATGTTCCAGCCCGACAGGACAGCAGTATAGCCCTGTCCGATAGTTGCCGAATACTGGTGTGAGAGGTTCAGGAAGGGTTCAATATCACGAAGGGCCATCTCAACCTCCCACGTTGTAAGTCAGGAAGATGCGACCTACTGGCTTCACGGATTCTTCCGGGAAGTCCAGGATCAACACTTTCTGCATGTTGCCTTTGGTTGGCAGACCGGTGTTGTTGTCACCGTGGAAGAACACAAAGCAACCAGCGAGGGACCACTCGGGTAGTTCCACTTCACTGTGCCATTGGCCCTTGCCTTCTTTCTTGTCTTTCTCGTTCAGCGCCAGCGCTAACAACTCGCCAGTTTCCGGGGTGATGATGTCTCCGGTTTTGAAGTCCGAGAGAATGTCATCGTAACCAGTCAGAGCCAGACGGAAGAAATAATTTGCCCAGTACGGATCGATGATAGGCATGTCTTAACTCCAGTTAATGGATTTGGTTTTGAACAGATCGGCCAATGGAATCTTCGAGGAGAGCACCAAGGTGTACTCGCCATTCCAACCTATGGAGTCTGCTTTCGCCTTGAGTAAAATTCGCCCGTACGCCCCATCATCAGTGACGAAGGTTTCTTCGAGATCGTCCCGAGTGAGGTAGATGCCGTAAGTGTTGCGCAGCTTGGGTAACAAGTCGTATACAGAAGATCCGACCGGTGCTTGGGGCGGATACTTAGGACGCGGGTAGTTCCCGATATTGGCCAAGGTGAGACGGTTGTAGGCTAGTACGACCGTCCCTTTATACGCCGTGTTGGTCCGGGCCATGGTGACGCGGATCTTGGAATTCAGTGTAGCTCCAGGGTCGGTGTTGACAATGGGCTTACTGAAGATCACGTCATCAAGGGTGAACTTGGTGCCAGCTTTTTTGTTAAACCATGCCAACACGTCCAAACGTGAATCGTTGTAAATAGACATGGCTTACACCTTGTAGTGGAACAACAGTTTACCATAGAACCAAGCGTCCCCAATAGTGGGAGCCAAAACTGCCACTCGGTTAAACAGTCCGCTGTTGGCTTCGGGTACCGCTGCGTTTGGAATAGCGTAACGGTTGAATAACAGGTTCTTCAAGCCACCCACGTTGTCCACGGAATAGTCAAGACTGTTCCAATTGTACTGAGGAGCAACAGTGTTTAACACCGCTGCTAACTTATCCAATTCAGCCTGACCCGAAGTCAAGGTGTTGTTACCCCAGGAGTTGAAAGAAGTACCCATGAGATCGGTGAAGTCAAAGTCGTAAGCGATGTACTCACCTTGTGGTTTGTACGTATCACCGAACTGAATCAAACCTTCTGGCCACGCTCGCCCGTCTAAGGTAGCGGTTGAGAACATTTCACTGATCTCTCGACGTCCTTTACGCCACACTACTGCAATCGCCCCTATGTAACACTGGGACGTAGCCAACGCGGTGAGCGTGGTAGTGGCGTTCACGTTCAGAGTAACTGGAGTAAACGTGCTGGAGGAAACGTTGATGCCATGTTGCTTGAGCAGCAGTTCCTGAACCTCAGCCCAAGGCAAGGTATTCACGTTACTGTAGCGGGTCAGCTCAATGGTCTGGTAGCGGAACAGTTTGGACAGGTCGATCCGACGGTATCGTAGAGTCTGACGACCGACCACATCCAGAGCATTCGGTGCAGCCTTAGCAACGATGGTGGTGTTTGACTCATCGCCCCGAGTATAAGGCAGTGCAACTGGCGCCTCGTAGGCAATTTGATTGGGGTCAATGTTTGTGAAAGCATCAGGGTTGGCCTGTACGATCAGTTCTTTGAGCAGCGTCTGCTCGGGCTTGCGATAGTCTGTGTCGCCAGCCGGACGCGGTAGTTTCCCACTGGTATCTACGAGAGCATACCCGAAGACACTACGCGCTTGCGTCCGACCCGCTGACCGACTTAACGCGTATGCCGGAAGGCTACGGATAGTGGTCATTGACAATTACTCTGGAGTGATTTTAATCGTGGTCTCAGCCAAGTTGGCGTTGGACCAGCGACTGCCGTCCGGTGCTAATGGCCACGTCCGCATGGATCGCCCTTTCAAGGCAAGGTCCAATTGAGTGCGACGTTTGGGCGAAACAATCCCATTACGTTCCATCGACACATCGGCCGCAGCGTTGTTGCTGCTACCCTTTGCGTTGAGGATTAATTGGATAGCTTGCACTGCATCGTTGTTTGGAAGCGCTGAAGAAAACTTCAAATCCAGGGTTCCAGCGCCGAGGCTAGATTCAACCAACGCCGGATTGACCTTGTCAGTCGGGGCAGTCAGAGCAGCCAACAGAGAACCACCATCAGAGGCAGCCCAACCATTACCCACTGCCGATGTCAGGGTCAACGGACGGACTTTCATGTCGCCCAAACGACCCGACATACCGTCACCGGGTAGATCGTCGGTTACCCAGATATCACGGATTGCCACATAGCCTGCGGTGTTGGCAGGACACGGTGACCAATAGATGCCGAAGTCACCGGTTTTGATAAGCGCGGTGCTGAGTCCGTTGTAGATGGCGGAACCTAACATCACTCCGTTGACGTAGGTGTAGCGATAGGTCGAAACCAGATCGAGCACAATCTCAACCAGGCACTCGGTTCCTTCTGGACTACCAGCAGGAAACAAGTTGGCAAAGGTTGCCAGTGCGTGAGTGCCCGTAGTGCTTGGGTTTGAACCCCACAAACACAGGTTACCCAAACCAGCAACAGCCGGTTTCACCAACTTGGCTCGATAACCAAATGCGATTGCCGTAGCTCTACCGCTATTGTCCAACAGTGGGCGTAAGTCGATGTGTGCGTACGACTCTGATCCTGGCGCAATGCCTTCTGGAACGGTCAGCCATCCATCGTTGTTGACGATCAATCCTTTACCATAAGTCGGGAAAAGAGGGTGACGCGTGATGGCCCAACCAGATTGTGCCATCCAAGTATCCACTACGTTCTTGACGCAGTGTTCGAAACCAATAGCAGCCCTTAACATAAGGATCTCCTAAAAGGGCCCGAAGGCCCATGCGTCAGACGGAACCGCTATCAATCGGATCGTTGTAGTGCAGGGCCATCCGACCTTTCGGCATGGTGACACCTGGACGCAGATCCAAGAGCAGAGCGTATTTGTAGTTGCTGTTGGTCAGCAACTCAGGAGTGTTGAGTCCGTTGAAGAACGGCACCGCACCTTGTAGGGACCACGCTGCTTGTTCGGAAGAAGCGTTCCATGCACCTGCACCGGTCGACACGTCGTACAGGTTGATCGCAGCGGCGAGGTCTACAGCCTGTTGTCCAGTCAGAGGTACACCTTCTTCCAGATCTAACAACAGATCGTAGAAATCGGTGAAGTCGTAGGAGTACAGGTACAGGGCACCGTACACGTCGGCATCCGAACTGGTTGGGTAGTTCAAACCAGGCATGTCGTTAGCAGACAGCACGCGGTCCAGAGGAGCACCACCTTGACCAAAGTTCTCGATGGTGACACTACCAACCCAACCGTAAGAACCTGGCTTTGCAGTCAAGGTTACGGTGTAGGTACCATTGCCGTTGTCGGTAACGGGACTGTCTTCAATGTCGTCAGTGGTAAAGTTCAGTCCGTTATAAGTAGCCAGCGTATCCATCAATTGGTGTGCGCTGGTTGGGTGGTCGGCACGCAACGTGAACCCACCGATCTTGATGATCTCTTTGAGGTCCAGTCGGTCGTACGTCACCACAACAGTGCCTTGGTAGATGCTGGTAGCAGAAGCCGTCAAACGTACCGCAGTGTTATGCGGGTTTGCCACGCCGCGCCACGTCCCGTTGATTACCGATGGGGCGCTGAATTCCACATCGGTCATGGCCAACGTGGTAGCGTTCTTGGCGTTGATGTAGTTGAGAAGGCTACGCTTCGATTCTTGCATGTAAGCTGACATAGCCTAGTCCTCAAACGTTGAAGTGGTGGATAATGTGTCCCGCCGCCCACGGACAATCATCTGGTACAAAGACGATCAAGCAGCGGTTATAGAAACGGCTGTTGAGTTGAGGGAACTCGGTACTAGGGAGACTGACACACTGGTGTTGCATTCCCACAATGCTACCTGGGTGAGTTTTGTAGTTCTCCCCAGCCACGTAACCGCGCAGGTTAGTACGGCCACCGGAGACCGCGTTGATCGCTGCTGTCAACGCCGCATAGACGTTGATCCACGTAGAGTTCCACGAGAAGTTTGATTTTGCGAACACCGGTGGTGTGTACCCGGCCGTGATCAGCGTCTGCGTGAAGTCTAGTCGATACGCTTCACCCGACAGGATCGGAAGATGCGTTTCATCGAACACGTTACCACCTGGGAACTTACGACCATCCAGATCCAGACTGGTGATCATGTCCACAAAACTCTGTGGGGTGTTGAGCCACTTCAGAGCGAAGGAACCAATGTAGCCCAAAGAGGTTGCTTTGGTGGTGACCGTCACGGTGGTGGTGTACTGACCATTCTCCAGCGTAGAGCCACGCAGGATATTACCGGTGTTGACGTCATCCTCAGTCAGGTTCAGACCGTACAGGCGGTTGATGTCAGGCAACAGTTCAAAGATGGTGAAAGCCAGTTGACCAGCAGTAACCGGGTTGCGTGCTGCGTACTTCTTGACCAGTACCGTAATACCACGGAACATCTTGGACAGGTCGCGACGGTTGTACTTCAGCGTTTGTTTGCCGATGTAGTCGTTGTTACCTGGTGCTGGGGATACCACGATCGAGGAGTTCGATGCAGGGTACACAGCGTTAGCGATCACCACCGGGTTTGCCAGCACACAGTTGGTTGCCGTCAGCGGTTTGGTCAAACCAGGGTTCGCCTGGTTAATGAGGTCGTAAACCTCTTGTTTCGGGGGAAACTTATAAATGGCCATTACTAAATCTCTTCGAGGACGTTGTAGTGGAGATAGATCGGACCCAAGAGTTTGGAGTTATCGTGAACAGCCTGAATCACCACACGATCAAACTCAGGGTTAGCGTCGGGAACTTCCGAAGTCGCTTTGTCCACGAGGTAATGCGGAGACCAAGCAGGGATGCCCATGTAAGTAGCAGCCGCTTGAATCACCGGCCAGTTGGTATACTCTCGGGTCTTGGTCAGAGCCATGGCGTCCCGGACACAAGTGAAGTCCTTGTTCCACGTTACCATCCGGGCAGACATTCGGTAGTCAACTTTCACCGGATGAGTCAGCTCTTGCAGGTTACGGTTACCGATCACCTGCTCTAACCATGACTTACCGAACTCAAACCGGACAGTCGCAACACCAACGAAACCCAACGAGTCAGGACTCGCTTCCAGAGTCAACTGCGCGTACTCACCTTCACCCAACTCTGGGATGGTGATCTCTCCGACGTCAATCGCCGTCAGGAAGAGATTGTAAGCGTTGTTCACCAACTCCAAGAATGAATCGGGGGTTTGGGGGTCAGGGGTACGAACCGTCTTACCGTCCAGAATCTCAGTGAGGTTGAGACGACTGTACGTCAGATCAACTTGACCAGAATAACCACGTCCTGGAACACCAGCGACAGTCAGGACTGTTGCACCCGACTCGTCTGCTGGTACAATCCCAGTGAACCGAACGTTGATGTCATTCAGTTCGCGTTGTGGTTGGTTGAGGTCGTTGATCAGGTCCAAGAGTTTCTCTTTGGAATCCATAGATCACCTCTTAGATGTCGGTCTCAGCCGGAGTGTAGTGGAGGAACAGACGACCACTGTAGCCCAAGCAGTCAGCACCCAGCCGGATAATCATCACGCTCTCGTAGTCCGAGTTGGCTTGTTCAGTTCCGGTAGTCAGTCCGTTGTACTCCAGAGTCGCACCGCTCAACGAGAAACGATTCTGACCAGTGATTACCCATGGGTCGTTAGTCAGGGTAGTGATTGCCTGAGCAATACTTTCCCAGTCCACCGACTCAACAACGATGGATGACAACACAGGTTCCAGCGGAGAGAAGTCTCGCCAGTAACTGTAAGCCCAGCCGAAGGGTTTACCCTCGTAAGGATCAGGGAAGTTCAAACCAGGCAACGTGGTGACCGTTACCAGTTGGTTCATCTGGAAACGACCAGGTTGCACAGTGAACTCTACTGTACCTGTCCAACCATACGAGTTGGTTTGTGCGGTTAACGTCACCACACCAGTACCGCTGGCCAAGTTCAACGGACCGTCGACCAAGTCACCTTGTTCGAATGCTGTACCGTAAGTTTTGTTGAAGGCTTGAGCAAATTCCCAAACGGTAGTGACCGGTGGGAGACTCAGGGACGCTGGAACCAGTTTGAGTAAGTCAGCCAGATCCAGTCGGGTGTAGCGAACCGTCACTGATCCGTCAAAGGTACTGGATGCGTCCTTGGCAGAGATCAGGATGGTGGTGTTGGTGCCGTCGCTTGCAGGAGCTACCGGAACCGGGTTACCGAAGACGTATTCGGACTCGATCAGAGTCACGCCACCGTTCAACGCTTTGATCGAACCAATGATCGCAGCCTTCGGTGTCTTATAAAGAGCCATTGCGACACCTCTAAGGATCAGTTGTAATGGAGGTAAGCGTCACCCGTGTAGCCCGCAATATTCGGGTTGGGGTGGATGATCACGTTCTTGAAACTTTGATTCGCTTCGGGGAAACTAGAAGTCAGCCCCCACTTGAGCGTACCGATTTGTGCCTGAGGCCAGTTTGGGAAACCGTAGCTGGCCAAGAGAGTCCGCGTTGCGCCAATGTTGGCCCAGTATCTGTAGGGTGCGTAGATCGGTAGCGAATTCTTCTCGTCGGTGAAGTCGATCGAGTAGGTGGCCATAGCCAGCGCCAGCGTACCAGTCACTGGGGTAGTGTGGTGCTTCAACACATCCAGGGTAGTAGCGGCCACTACCTTGTTCAACATCGGGCGAACACGAGTAAAGGTCACAATGAAGGAGCCTTCGTAACCCAGTGAGTTCGCCGTTGCGGTAATCTGGATGTTCAGTTGTTCGTTGTTACCCAGCCAGTCGAATTGGACATCGACCACATCAACAGGCTCAAGGTTGATCCCAAGCTTTTTGTTGATGACAGGTAACAGTTGGTGGAGGGTTGGGTAACCGATGTCGCGCAGTTGTGGACGGATAGTACCGAACGCTTTGGCGAGACTCAGGCGCTGGTAGCGGAACTTGACGTAGCCCTCATACGCGCTGTCATACATCGTTACAGCAGGGATCTCAACCAGCCCGCCTGACAAAGTCTTGACTTTGCCGAAGTACAAGTCCCCTACTTCTAGGGGTTGAGCCAGACTGTTGGCCTGATTGACGAGTTCGAGCAGCGCAGCTTCGGACGATCCCGGTAAGAGGTTCATTGGTTAACTCCTGGAAGTCGAAGTGCTTGAAAACAGCAGAAACGGAGGAGAGGCCGTAGCCCCTCCTCCGCTCAGCGTCAGGGTTTCTTACGGAGTCACTGGCGCTTCGTAAACCAGACCGTTCAGAGCGGTGTTGGTCAGGACGGAAGCCAGCGGGATGTCAGCACCCTGTACCACGATGTCGACGGAGCCGATGTAGATCAGCGAGTCGGCTTTAGCAACGAGCTGAACAGTGTGCTCTTCGTTCAGGCCACCGGTGAATTCCGGGATCGGAGCGTCGACGTAGTCGTCGTCGGTCAGATTGACGCCGTACTTGGCATTGAATTCGGGGATCAGGTCCTTGAGGGTCTGCGCGTTACCCAGGGGGAACTCGGCAGGTGCAGCGGCGATGGTCGGAATGGTCGACAGTGCAACACGGTTGTACGTCACAACCACCGAACCAGAGTAGCCACTGCCTTCGGCGGCGGATACGGTGATCTCGGTGTTTTTCGGCGGACTCTCACCAGTGGCAGCAGTCGGAAGGCCAAACGTGATCAGCTCTTCGGTCAGTGCCAGCGGGGTGTTGTCAGCATTGATCAGGTCGATAATGACCTGTTTTGGGGCTTTGGTTAAGTCAGTCATGATCGCTCTCTTCGAAGGGACGTAACGGGTGGGCAGTCTTGAGCCCAACATACAATACGATAAAAAATTACTGACGCCTTAGACCGGTAATAAAAAATATCTCAGATGTAGATTATAGACTAGCAATACCAAGGAGATTCTAATGGGTGGCGATGACGAATTGGAAAAGCTTCAGAAAGCTATCAAGAAGGAAGAGGCAAAAGTCAAGCGCTGTGAACGTTTGGGTTTGCGTCACAAGAATAATCTCTTTCCCATGATCGAGAAGTACAAAAAGATGGCTGCTGCAAGGGGACTGCTGTGACCAATAAAGTAAAGGATCTTCGTCTGTTGCCTGACGGTACGTACGAAGTGGTGCTCGGCGCATTCAGCGATCCATTTCGCAATGGCTTGCAATACGACGCTGAGTCGGTACGCGAAGCCTGGGTGAGTCGTTGTCGTGAAGGCCGCGAGATGTATGTGGAGTACGGTGCTCCACGTTCTCGTGAACCGAAGCTGTTCTCGGCCGAGGCAGCTATTAAGCGCATCCACACCATCGATGATTCGCAAGTCTGCGGTCGACTCCACTTCCCAATGGGAATGGATGAAGATCACATGACGGCTCGATTCATGCCGACAGGTCCCTATGGCGATGCGGTGCGCAAGATTCTGGAAGACCCAGAAGGTGTGTTGCACTTTGGAATGCGTGGTCTGACCAAAGTTACCACCTGGCCTGAACGTGCCGTATCCAAGATCATCACGTTCGATTTAATCAACCCTCCTAAGAAGGAAGAAGAAGTGAGTGTAGCCCCAACTGTACGGGTACTCCCTGAGCCCGCTCTGGAAATCGAAGTACGCGGTAGCATTCCTGGTATCGGTAAGACCCAGGTGACTGAAATCATCCGCCGGGCTCTTCTGCAAAACGGTTTCACCAACTTGGATGTTGTTTGCCAAGACGGCGACATCACCAAGTACGACGGCCACGAGAATCCTGATCTGGCCAATGGTCGTCCAGAACTCAAAGTCACCCTGCTCGATAACAACGCTAAAATCACTGGAGTAAAACAATGAAACGTTTCCTGATCGGTGCCTTGCTGGCCATCGCTTCCACTGCTGTACTTGCTGTCCCACAAGACCTCACCTTCTGCACGGGTGGTGAAGGCGGTGCGTACGAAGCCCTAGGTCAAACCATCGGCGGCGAGATTGCTCGCAAGACCGGCGCCAAGTTGGATGTCGTCAACACTGGCGGCTCTGTCGAGAACGCCCAACTGATGAAGGAAGGCGACTGCGTCATGGCCATCATGCAGGCTGACGCGGTAACCTCCTTGGGTCTGCCGCGAGATATCGCGGTGACCAACGCTCACACCGAGGCGGTCTTCTGGATTCACGGGAAGACTGGCGTCAAGAACTTCGATGACATGAAGGATGAAGAAAACCTCGTCCGGGCGGTTGCCTTCGTTTCGGGCTCTGGCGCAGAAGTAACCGTGCGTAACTTCGGTAACGTCTCGGAAGACTTCAAGAATATCAAGACCGTCGAATTCGACGATTGGTATTCGGCCGCTGAAGCTGTGAACCAAGGCTTCACCATGAAAGGAGGTATCCGTATCGAAGTCGGTGGCATGATCTATGTGGGTCGGCCTGGTCTGATCACCAATGAAATCACTGACGACTTCAAGGAAACATTGAGCATCGGTGAGATCAAAGCTTCGGCCTTCGGCAAAGCCAAAGATCGCAACGAGAACCCTCTGTACTTCGCTTGCAAGATCGACAACAAAGGTGACTCGGGCATTCCGTCGGACAACGCCTGGACCAACATCAGCACCTACTGCATGTCGGCCCAAGTGGTGTACAACAATTCGTGGCACGCTGACCTCGAGAAGAAAGAAGGTCGCAACGTCAAACGTGCTGTGGCCAAAGCCATCAACAGCAACCTGAAAGCTGTGCGCCAGTGAGCTTCGGTGAATGGGCGGGTATCCATCTGAAACGTTGGTGGCCCCTCTACGCGCTGATAGCAGTCTCGATGGTTGTTAGTTTGGCCATGTTAGCCAAGGCGGAACAGAAAGAGTTCCGTAAGGCAGCGCTGGCTAATCCGCAGATCATGGCCGACAACTACGAACTGATTGCGACCATTGGTGACTGTAAGGTCTACCAGTTGATCAGTCAGAAGTACGTGAAGATCACCATCTGCGAAACCTCCAACGCAAGTATGGCGGCTTACTGATTCAGAGGGGACTTCGGTCCCCTTTTCCTTTTATGCCCGGAGTTATAAATGAAACGGACCTTACCTGACAACGTAAAGCTGTACAAAGGAACTGTAGTGGAGATGATGCAATTCGTTCTTCACAATCCACCTGTGGGTGGGGGCTGTAAGTTTGTGACGGGTCTGGATACTTCCGAGGCTCTTAATGAGCGTTGGGAGCTTTCTTTGGAAACGGTGCGGGAAGAGAACTGTATCGACTGGACAACCTTCACCGAAGAGAACAACATCAGCTTTGGACATGGTTGGCGTAATCAAAAGTTCGATGGGGGTGGGGTAATCAATGACGGTCCGACCATGACCTTCATCGATATGCAACAATGGGGTGAACGTTTCCCCGATAACGACGTGTACTTCTTCACTGACGATCTTAGTATCGCCGGTCTCTTTGACAATATCGGATACGCACCGAGGTCTCCATGTTCGTAACAGATTACCCGAAAGACTTTGTTTACCCTATCGAGGTACAACTCGGTAGTTTGCGTCAATCGTTGTCAGTGGCGAATAACGAAAGCTTTGCCAGCGTGATCTTCATGACGCAAAGCAAAGAAGAATCCCGCATTCCTTTTAAGGAACGTGTGGATTCTGCGTGTAACGTGGAAGGCATCAATCCGCGTGACATGCACCACAGCTTCTCTCGTCATCAAGTCTACTACCGTGCGATCTCCAAGGGGAGCGAAACCACGATCGACGAAATGGCGGCAGAGGTGGCTGAGATGTTCAAAACCACCGGCTACAAGAAGCAACTCTTCTTCACTGACTTGAAAGAGCTTTACGAAAAGCTGACTGGGGGTAATAAAGAACATGGCTAAGCTATCTATGAGTCGCGAGCAGGAGAAACTGTTTCGTGGCAATCCGCTGGAGATCGGTAAGCACTACAACATGACCGGTGGGGGCGATCACGGGATTGATCCTGATGCTCGACCCTTCATTGGTCAAGACCTGCTGGTCACCCAGCTTTTGAAGTCTGGTCTGTATATCACCAAACTCCCTGATGGTCGTGTGTATCCTTTCCCAAAGTCCGCCATGTGGCCGATCGAGGAAGAAACATACGACTACCTTGGGCACCGCAGCACCGTCACGAAAACTGTAAAGAGCGGTCTACTACTCGATGCGTATCACCGCGCACTGGACACCCGTGATACCACGGTGGTCTACGTCACCTTCGAAGACATCGAGCAGGTACACGCCAACGTAGAAGGTGTATTCGAGGAACTGGAACACAGTGCTGAACAGCTCATTGAGATCCTCGAAGAGATCAACTCGTCTGTCGTGTTTGTTAGCTTCGACGTAGAAGACTCGCTTCCAGAAATCAAAGAGAGCCTGCGTATCTTCACCCAGCATGAAGGCATCGTAGCTTTCGTTACTCCTTCCCTCACTCTCGAAAATGCAATCAAGGAACTGTTAACGTGAGCATCAAACCAGACAAATGGATTCGCCGTAAATCGGTTCCACCAACCCACCTGTTGTACGTAAAGCCGGGTTCGAGTGAGATCAAGGAACCGGCGTGGGAAGGTATCACTCACACCAAAGACCAACTGGAAAGCTTGGAGGCTCGCTTCTGGGCTGTGCGCTTGAAGGAAGACGATCCGATTCGTACCGGCTTCAAGCCAATGATCGAACCGTTCGAATACGGTCAGGTTCGTAGTAAATTCGTCAAGAACGAGGTCCTGAACAATCGGACAGACAAACTGATCTCCTACGGCACTTCGTCGTATGGTTACGACGTACGTTGTGCTGACGAGTTCAAGGTGTTCACCAACATCAACTCGGCAACGGTCGATCCGAAGAACTTCGATGAGAAAGCATTCGTGGACATCAAGTCCGACGTGTGCATCATCCCACCGAACAGCTTTGCACTGGCTCGTACGGTTGAGTACTTCCGCATCCCACGGAATGTCCTGACCATCTGCCTGGGCAAGTCGACCTATGCTCGCTGCGGCATCATCGTCAACGTCACCCCGCTCGAACCTGAGTGGGAAGGTCACGTGACGCTGGAGTTCTCCAACACCACCAACCTCCCTGCAAAGATCTACGCCAACGAAGGCGTTGCGCAGATGCTGTTCCTGGAGTCTGACGAGGCCTGTGAAACCTCGTACAAAGACCGTGGGGGCAAGTATCAGGGTCAAACCGGGGTAGTGGTTCCGAGGATGTAACGATGGAATGGAAGGACATCTTCATTGTTGTACTGGTAATCGTACTGTTGCTGGGTCTGCTAGCGTTTGCGGTGCGACACAAGTTCTACTCGGACTACATGCGCGATCTTGGTCGTGGGAGTCTGCGCCAATACGCCGATGTCTGGGACGTTCAACCGGCCGACGGTGGTAACTACATGCGGGTTACGCTGATGGTGGCTGGTGTGACCGGCAACCCGGTATATGTGAATGCGATGGAGTGGGAACGTTATGGTCCTGATCCTTACGAACGCATTGCAGTCTGGGAAGTGGGTTGTGGCATTGCGCTACAACCGATGAAGAATCGAAACATCCTCGCTGCACGCACCAAACTTTAATCGCTTAGGGTCTCTTCGGGGACCCGCATCTATTTGGAACGGAATACCATGGGCTCTAAGAAGAATCAACCTGTCTACTACCTCCGTCCGACAGCTAGTCACAACTTCAACAAGTCAAAGCCTCGTGAAGTAGTGTTGGAAGCCCACATCGACAAAGCTGCGGTCGAAGAAACATTGGAAATTATTCGCAAGAAACCCTACATCTCACAAACCTTGATGGGTCGGTTAGTCCATCACGTGTGGCGTGAGTTGAAGGTGGATTACGACGATGCGTCTGCATTGTGTTGGCAAGCCTTGGGTTGGCCTTCCTCTGCGGCGGTCACTAAATCCTGTATCGTGAAAGAAGCGCACCTCAAGGATACCTTGGCGGCTCGCAAACGTCACGAGAAATCCATGCAAGAGCAGGAGGACGTGAAGAGTCGTAAGAAACTCTTGAACCAAACAGGCGTTGGCTATTACGGTTTGATGGGTGCTGAGTTCGGTCGCAACTACTTCTTCAATGAGAACACCGCGTGTTTACATGCGTTGGAAGAGTTGTTGAAGGACTATAACAACGAACACATCCAAGCTGGGGTCGACCACTACCCTCGCAAGATGGGTTGGGAAGAGTATCACCTCGCTTTTGGCATGTTCTGGCACGCAGTCATTCGCCTCAACAAAGCCAAGGGCATAAGCTTTAAAGAAACCGGTATTGAGTCCGTTAAGAAACTGGCCCACTACCTCTTTACTTGGAACTTCCGTCGTTACTTGGACGGTGTGATCGTTAGCCGTTACGCACGATTCCTCCCTCCACTGTATCGTCACCTACACATTGCGGCCCACCTTGACAAGAACCCAGAGGTTTTGATTGACGAGGAGTACCCGTTGTTTATGGATGACGATGAGGATGAACTCCCTCCTGAGCCACAAGAAGAGTTCAACTACGACGACTGTCCGCATTTGGTGGACGAATTTGAAGAACCGGGCGACAATAAAGGAAATCGCTAATGACTGCTGTATACGGTGCTCTGTTTGGTGTGTTGTGTGCTGTGCTGCTCAGCGCTGGTATTGCTGTGTACTGTGGCGTACAAGAGATTGGTTTTCGTCCGAAGGAACTGCTTAAAGGCCTGGCTCCTATCCTCCGTGACAGGCGGTTGAAGAAACCGTTGGTGGAGATGGCGCTGTGGTTCGGGTCCTACGGGCTGTTAATCGGGATGGTTTTGTCTAGTGGTGCGTTGAAGTACGCTGCGGTGTTTATCCTCGTGTGCTACATCGCGATCACCATGCTCTACCGTTACGCGGTTGCACGTAGACAAGGTGTGGGCTATCAACCACGTGCTCACTGGAAACAGTTCTGGGCGGTACGTGAACACATCGATGAACTGAAGAAGGTAGACCGTAAGGCGTACACCACCTTCTACGCCGCCAGTATCTTCGTTGGTTTGTTCTGGTACTGGATTGGTATCTTCGACTCTCTGGTCAAATAACCTTTCGGGCTCCTGCGGGAGCCCTTCTATGCTTGAGGAAGCAAAAGAAAATGGCTGCTGAATTGCCAACCTACTTCATGGTGTTCCTGTGGACCACTGTGTTCCTGATTGTATCGTTCCGCATTTTCCATTCCGAGTTGGGCTTTGATTGGCCTGAGTGGAAAGCGCAGATCGAAATGCTGTGGCGTCAAAACCACGGCGTGAGCATTGTCCGTCTCTGGATGGGTCTGGTAGTGCTCCATGTAATCCTGTTCCCCATCATCTCCTACGTCAACTACACGAAGTTCTTCCCATGATCGGTTTCCTTCTAACAGTCTTGATTCTCTTCATTGCTCTGAACTGTGCGTTTTACCTCGGTGCGTACGCTAGGTCAGATGACGACATCGCTGAACTATGGCACGCAATGTGCTGGTCGTGGCGTCATGAGCCTTGGAACATCGGGCTGTGTACCTTTGTCCTGTTGTTTATGGCGGTGGTCTTCGCTGCGGTATTCCACCTAGCTTTCGTCCGAGATGTCCTGATGTCGTGAGGTGTCTATGGAAACCAAGTTCGTAATTCCTTGTCGTGAGCTGTTACAGACCATGTCAGGAGCTATCGAGCACAACTTGTGGTATTGCATTGATTTCGTTTGTACGTTTGCTATGCAGCACCCTGAGCGGCTGGATCGCAACAACATCGCAAGCCTGTTCAACCTGTATTTGGATATGGTTTACGAGAATGAAGATGTAGAGAGTGACGAGAAAGATACGGTTGGGAACATCATTGTGGAGATGTCCACTTTGGAGAACCGGATGTTCGTGGACTTTGTTCTCGAACTTTACAACCAAATCTATGCGTACGTGATTCCTTATATCCGAGGCGGCAAAGGCGTAGTCTTTGTTGTTGAGCATATGGAGGTTATCAACGGCGACAAGTTACTCATCAATCTTGATCTCGACGAGGCATCCCCATGCGACCTGAACAATATCCCCCCTTTGGACTCATTCATCTGAAACAAGATGGACAGGAGTTCCCAGCACTGGAACCGAACACTCGGTTCTACTTTGAAGAGTTCGCTGAGGTTATGGAGTTCTTCAAGAACAGTGCCAACTACCACCTGCCCGGACAATCCTTGAAGAAGATCGAGTTGCGTCGAGTAGAAGACTACTACGCCGTGACCCTGCGCTACAACAAGGACTACTGGGATGCTTTCAAAGTGACGGGACCTATTCCGTCTAGTCCTTATCTGGAATACAAAGTAGAGGACTGATCCCATGCCACCAATCTTCCGGGGGTGGTTTGCAGGAGTGGGGAGTCGTGAAACGCCGGAAGACATTCTGGCGTTAATGCGGCAAATTAGTTTAGCGCTTTATGCTCAGGGTTACGCCTTGAGTAGTGGGGATGCCGAAGGTGCTGACAGAGCGTTCTATGAGGGAGCGCTACAAAGCCGTTGGTATTTTGATTTGAAGGCTAGGATCTATCTGGCGTGGGATGGGGTGTGGGATCGTTACCATGACCCCAAGAACTTCTTTTACGATGCTACGAAGTTCCCTACTTGGGAGACTGCGCACAGCATGGCATCAGAGGTTCATCCTGCGTGGGATAAGTGTAAGCGTGGGGCAAAAGCCATGCACACTCGCAACGTGTTCCAGATTCACGGACACATGTTGAATGATCCAGTCCGTGCAATAATCTACTGGGCTAAACCAGTGGGCAAAACTGAAGTGGTCAAAGGTGGAACTAACATGGCGCTACAGATGGCGATTCGTGCTGGTATCCCGAAACGTATCAACCTTTACACCGATGAAGGGCTTGCAAAGGCTCATGCATTGGTTGACCAATATGGCAACGAATTGAAAAGGGCAGCGTAAATGGAATGTCAAGCTTGTAAAACCCGTGGTAAAACTTGGAACGGTGCTGATCCTAAATGTGGGTTCCGCGAAGGTCCGTTCACCGGGGATAACTGGAACTGCGCCTTGGCTAACGAAATCCGCGATTTGGCTGAACGTGAAGGCGACTACCGCATTAACCATCAGTGCGAAGAGAACCAACACTTCGCTACCATCAGTCTGCTGGATATTGATACCCTCCCTCGTGAAAACGACAAGGGCTTCATGAACTCCCAACCGACTTGCCTGTGGGTGGGTTGGTACAAATCCCGCGGTCGTACTGAAGGGATGTGGTTGATGTTCGAAAACGTTCCCCCTCGGCCACCTACCGAGGAAGAGTGCCGCACCATTCTCAACGCTTACGAAAAGAAAGAAGGCTGACATGTCCCTGATCGTCCGTCGGTTGAAAGAGTACCACACTAATCGCAGTCATGCTTTCGTGGGTACTCGTTGTTTCTTGTTGACTATCCCGGTTCAAGGACACCTCGCTTACTACGAGATTGCCTCGGGTAATAACCTGGAACACTATTGCTTCTACGCAACCCGCAACATCGATGGCCCAATGAACAGTACGGCTGCTGCTATCAAACGGACCATCAAACACCAGGGTATGGATAAGTTCATGCTCGACAATGCTCCAAGCTGTATCCGTTGGGATTCAGCGAGTACGATCGAGATGGACTGGTCCAATCCACCGAAAGAAGAAATGATGGCAGTGTTGGTGCAGATCAAGAATGGGCAACCAGACTTCTCTTCCCCAGCTCTGTTCATGTACGTCCCCGAAGCGATTCGTAAGCGTCGCGCTAAACTGATGAAGATTCCAAAAGGCACGGGTCCGATCCCGCATCGCCTTGGAGCCCCTCGCGCCACCGTCACCCCTATTAAAAGGAAGTAACATGAAAGTTGCAGACACCAAGAAACAAGTGAAACGTCACATCAAGCGTTCGATCGCTGCTAACAAGTTTGCGATCCTGAGCGTCACGGGCGTTCCGCAACACGCTGGTGGCAACGGTCTGAACTACTCCTACACCGTGGGTCTGTCCCGTCTCGGTATGCCGGAGCTGTTCATCTGCGGTGTGATCGACAACCGCATTCTGGGGATGATGCTCAAGAACCAGGCAACCGCTTGGATCAAAGAAGGCAAGGCAGAAGAAGTTGTACGCACCGATATCGTCAAACGTTCGGATGGTGATCCTACCCCGATGCGTTCGGCTATGCATCCGTGCAACACCTACCAGATGCTGAACCTCTACTGTGCTGAATTGAAACAGCGCGGTGGTGCAGATCTGCGTATCTGGCAGATGCTCTACCCTGATCCTCAGAACCTGCTGCCGGGTGAAGAAGGTTACGACACTCGCTACGTTCAACCGCGCCAAGCGCCAGCGGTGACCAAATGAGTAAGTTGGTTGGTTTGGCTTACGCATTGGTTCTTGGTTGGGAAGCGTTCAAGGGAATGCTTAAACGCCACTCTACCAACATCGGCTTGACAGTACTGATGGTTGGTGTGGTGGGTGTGGGTTCCGTTGGTGCGTACAAGATGCACGAAACAGGTAAGGAGCATGAGATCGATGCCCTTTACCTCGAAGAGCAGTATCTGGAGAAGAAGCGTTCCTTCGCCCGTAACTGTTTGAAAGAAGGTCGGGGTTTTGCTGCTAAAGGTGAGCAGATGAACCCTGAGGTGATCGAGGCTTGTGAGAACATGGCTACGGCTATGTATCCTGACAAGGACTTCTCGAAGGTCGCTATGCTCAACTGGGAGCGTCAGCAGTTGGGTATTGTTATTTACGAGTCGGACGAGGATCGCTGAAATGGTTGCTTGTGTATGCAGATGTAAGGGTAACTGCGGTAAGGTCAGTAATAAAGAGAACGCGATTGCCGGTGCCATTCTGTTGATCGCAATAATTGCTTTGGCGGTTGGCATTGCGTCTGTTACCGTCTTTAAAGGACGCAAACTCGAAAGCTTCTTTGTTACCGACCGCATGTTGGTTGATCCAGTTTGGTTGAAAGGAGACAACGATCGCAAGCGTGCAAAATACGCTATCCGTTGCCAAGAGGACTATGCTCCTTCCCTATCCACCAAAATCATTACTCAAGAAAAGGTTGACGCTATATGCGCCACTTCCCTGGAGTACAATTATGGTGAAAAGGATTGGGTGGAAGTAGCTCGCAATAATAACCGCTGGATCTCACGGGGGAAACGTCCCTATGGCTACTAAAGCAGTACGTTATTCAGACGGTACCCTGATGATGCCGGGCTCAGAAGCCTTTGAGTTACATCAAGCAGGGAAACACGAAGAACTCGCCAAGCACATGAAGCAGCTTGATGAAACTTGGCGCAAGCTGGAAGGGCGTCCGCCCAAGGGGTCGAAATGAGTGAGCAACAACTGATTACCGCGCAAGACGCAGAACTGGCTGGAATCGAACTGCAAATCGCAGCGAAGAAAGCCGAACTCAAACAACTCGAAGTCCAAGTCGAAGAGCAGAAGACTGAACGTGCTGTCGTAGACGCTCAGGCTAAAGTTGCTGTCGCTGGCTTGGGTCTGTTGGCTGTACTGGCTATCGCATCTCGACCTGTGCCGAAGAAGCGGTCGCTGATGCAAAAGATCTTCGGCTGATTAAAGAGGGGCTTCGTGCCCCTCTTTTTTTTTCTTACATAGAGGTTGTATTGAGTGAGAGTAACCCGTATGCAATAAAGAAAAGGAAGCCACATGATTTTGATTAGCAATCGCGGAGACGTGAACATCTCGTTTCCCGCTAACTCGAAAGTGTTGCCGGGCGGTGAAGTGCATCCGTACGTCGACCCTGCTGTAGCAAGTTGGAAAGCGGTCAACCTGACTGCTCACCTCAAGAACGCAGTGGACATCATGGACCTCGTCATGGTCACTGATGCGATCCGTCGGCTGAACCCAGCCCTCGAGATCCACTTGTTCATGCCTTACCTGCCGTACGCTCGTCAAGACCGTGTACCACGTTCAGGTGAGTCGCTGACCATCAAGCCGTTCTGCGACATCATCAACCTCCAGCGCTACAACACCGTAACCGTCCTCGACATCCACAGTGACGTAGGTGCTGCGCTGCTGGATCGTTTGACTCACATCACCTTGCCGCAGATCGTTGCCAAGCTGGATCGTCAAGTCTGGGAACGTGTGGTGCTGGTATCGCCTGACGCTGGGGCGGTGAAGAAGGTTGAAGAACTGGCCCGTTTGGTTGGTGTTACTCGTATCGCTTACGGTTCCAAACACCGTGACGTCGAAACCGGCAAGATCGTTGGCACCAGTGTAGACATCCCGTTTGAACCGACCCCTCGTCTGACCTGGTTGGTTGTTGACGACATCTGCGACGGCGGCTACACCTTCATCGAGCTGGCCAAAGCTCTGCGTGAGAAGCTCCAGCCTTTCGAGGCGGACTACATGCGTGTGAGCGGCGACAATGACTACTGCTCTCTCGAGCTGTTCGTCACTCACGGTCTGTTCACCAAAGGTTACGCTCAACTGCGTAGTCACTACGACCAGATTCGTACCACCAACTCGTGGCACCCTCAGGCGGCGTACAACAAACGTCCCGACGAAGTCAACGACGACAAAATCTACTGGCACCCTGTACAAGGACTTTACGCATGAACCTGTTTGCACCTAACGTTGCTGATGGTTACAAAGTTGGCCACCGTCCAATGTTCCCCGTCGGGGCGAACTTCACCTACGGTAACCTGACGGCTCGTGCTGACCGTCTGTTCCAGAAGTCTGTGTCGAAGTCTCAGTTCTGGGATTCGAAGGTCGTCTGGGCTGGTCTGCAAGGCGTCCTGCAAGAGCTGACTGAACTGTGGGATCGCAGCTTCTTCTCCAAGCCGAAAGACGAAGTCATCAAGCGCTACAAGCGTCGCATGGACAACTACCTCGGTGAAGGTAAAGTGCCTGTCGACGGCTTCGAAGCCCTGCACGACCTGGGCTACCTGCCGATCGAAGTGCTGGCGTTGCCGGAAGGTGCGCGTGTCAACATGAACGTACCGCTGTACACCATCTACAACACCCACCCCGACTTCTACTGGTTCACGAACTACCTCGAAACCTCGATGTCGTCGTTGATCTGGAAAATCGTCACCTGTTCGACCATCGCTTTCGAATACCGTCGCGTCCTGAAACACTGGGCGTTGATCACCGGTACTCCGAAAGAGTTCGTCGACGTCCAGGGTCACGACTTCTCGTTCCGTGGTATCGGTCTGGAAGACGTTCGCGGTTCGTTCGGTCACCTGCTGGCCTTCTGCGGCACTGACACCATCCCTGCGATCGACTACGCCGAAGACTACTACGGCGCGAACGTAGAGAAGGAGTTCGTGGCCTGCTCGATTCCAGCTACCGAACACGCCGTTGCTACGGCCAACATCCTCTCCGAGCTGCACTACGAGCTGGAGAAGCTGCGTGAGAACGACCAGAAGGTTGACGAGGAAGGCTACAAGCGCATGCGCCTGGAAGCCGAGAAGCGCTTCTTCAAGCGTCTGATCACCGAGGTCTACCCGAACGGTGCTGTGGCTTTGGTGTCGGACTCGTTCGACTTCTGGGGCGTCGTGACCAAGATCGTTCCTGAACTGAAAGACGTGATTCTGTCGCGTCCGAAAGACAGCCTCGGTCTGGCCAAAGTCGTGATCCGTCCCGACTCGGGTGATCCGGTTGAGATCATCTGTGGTGCTGAGATCTTCACCCAGGAAGAAGCTGAGCAGATGATGTACCGCCGTGGTCGTGATGACGGTCGTCGCAAGCACATCTACTTCCGCAACTCCGATGGTACGCTGTTCAAGGCTACCGATGCGCTGCACCGTAATCGCAACCGTTCGTGGGACGAACTGGACGCCGACATCCTCGAACGTGCTGGTCGTTCGGTGGTTGAGTCCTTCCAGGCCATGACTACTACTACCCGTAAGCTGTCGCCTGAGCGTCTGCCAATGGAAACCCACGACCCAGTGAAGCCAATGATCTACGGCTTCCTCAAGTCGATGGAGATCGAACTGGAATACGATCTGACCGGTCGCTACCAGTGCGGTTACCACATCGTCGCTCACGAGCTGACCTCGGAAGAGAAAGGCGCTGTGGAATGCCTGTGGGAAACCTTCGGTGGTACCACTACTCCAGAAGGCTACCGTCTGCTGGACGAACACATCGGCCTGATCTACGGTGACAGCATCACTGTGCAACGTACCGAAGAGATCATGCGTCGTCTGGCGAAGAAACAGTTCGCTTCCGGCAACGTTGTCCTCGGTATTGGTAGCTACACCTACCAGTACATCACCCGCGACACCTTCGGCCAAGCTATCAAAGGCACTGCGATCCAGATCGACGACACCCTCATCGACCTGTACAAAGCGCCAGCCACCGAAGGCGAAACCGCGAAGAAGTCTGCCAAAGGCTTCCTGCGTGTAGACCTGGTTGACGGCAACTACGTTCTGGCTCAAGAGCAGGACATGTCGTTCGATACCCTGGCTACTTCGTCGGGTGAGTTGAAGTCCGTGTACCGCAACGGTCATTTCACCAAGCGCACTACCCTGGGCGAAATGCGTGAACGCCTTGGCGGCGCCACCTACTAAGTAACAGCATAGAGGCAGGCTTTGGCCTGCCTTTTATGTTCGGAGGTTTTATGGCTTTCTCGGAAAGTAGTGCAACACTTCATTTCTACGCTCAACAACTGGACCGACTCAGGAAAGTTCCGTTGCCTCGTGATCTACTGTGGAGTGTCCCTACGCCGTGGGGTAAGCTGGAACTGCGCACCACCAGTTTCCGTGGACGCAAGTATTACGAACCGTTCCATGACTACAACTACTACGGCGATGCTGATTGCAACAACGTAGTGTTCTTCTTTAAAGTGGGTGACGATTTCCACGACCACCGTTGGTCGATTACCATCCACGATTACGACGACCCGAACCTTCCTGTGCAGTGGTCGTTGAACACACCGTCTCAATTCCGTGGCGGATTCCCTTCTGATCTGGAACGCAAGATGCGTGAGCTGATCGAGGGTATGTTCCGTTACGCCAAAGACATGTGCGGCTACAAGCCAGCCGTGTCTGACGAAGAGATGACTGCGTTCTTCGACGGCATCCGTAACAAGGTGCTGCAAGCTCGTGTGGAACGTGATGCTCGTTATCTGGCCGAGATCAAAGAGAACGAACGTCGTGCTCACGAAGGCGATTGTGACTGTGATTACTGTCAGCGCATTCTCCGAGTATTTTCTAACAGGGTCGAGTGATCCTGTGTCGTAATAACCGTAAACCTGAAAAGGAACCTTTCATGTCTAACGTTCTGAGCCAGTATGCTGGTATGGAAGCCGTAGATCCGACCACTGCTCCGAATCCACACAACATGACTCCCGAAGACATCAGCCTGCAAATGCCGGTTGAGTTCGGTCATGAGGAAGTCGATCCGAAAGACCGCATGGTCATCGGTTTCTGGCGTGACTCCATCGACGCCGAGTTTACCGTCCAAGGTCTCGAGTACCACAACGACCACACCCGTGACGTGCTGTCCGAGCGCTTCGAGCGCATCAAGCTGGACGCTGTGATCACCCGTCGTCGTCGCCTGGAAGAATCCAACCTCTTCCGTCACCCGATTCCGTACGCCCTGATCCACCGTTACAACGAAGCCAAAAACCAGATCGAGTTCTTCATCTACCAGCGCACCAAGCAGGTCGGTGAACAACTGCTGGCCGGTAACCACTCCATCGGCGGTGGTGGCCACCCTGAAGCTCAGTCCATGCGCTTCTACCCGAACTGGACCCTGAACGCCAAAGAAGCTCTGATCTCCAGTCTGATCGACGAACTGGATGAAGAGTTCATCTGGGGCGGCAAGACCTTCCAGGAACTGGTACGCGACACCGCGATCACCTTCTCCCAAGAAGGCTTCATCCGTGACGACTTCAACGCAGTGGGCCAACAGCACCTGGGTATCGTCTACTCGATCGGTGTTCCTCCACACATCGACGTCGAGTGCCGTGAAGCTGAACTGCTGACTGTCGGCTGGCACACGCTGGAAGAAATCGTTGACCCTGCGTCGGGCTTCAACCTCGAACGCTGGTCGTACATCCTGGCTGACAACCTGATCCGCATGGCGGCTGAAGAACGCGCCAAGGCAGCAGCCGAAGCCCAAGAGCAAGACGATATCGCTCTGGCTACTCGTCTGGAAGCTGAGCGTATTGCTCAACAGCCTGCTCAACCGCTGTCGCTGGAAGTGGCCAACGCTTACCTGGAATCGAGCCAATTCGATCTGCTGAACTGGAAACTCGAAGACGGTGAATTGGTTACCGAACGTGAAGGCAAGGCGTTCTTCGACGGTTACATCAACCACCCGATCGACGGCCGCAAGGCTATCGTGATCGCGCTGGACCCAGCCGACCCTGCACCTGATCAAACCATCGCTGCCATCAAGGCAGAGGTGAATGCTCAGTGGGCTGCGCTGAAAGGCGATCCGGTGGCTGTTGACGAACCTGAAATCGAAACCGGTGAAGACGGTTGTGAACTCGAGCAGGAAGAAGACGGCGACCTGCCGGATGACCTGGACGAAGAACCAGTCGATGAAGAAGTCCGTCTGCCAGAATCGGTAGAGCGTCGTGCTGACGGTGGCCTGAACGTCAACTACGGCGACAACCCGGAAATCGGTCGTGGTCTGTCTCGTCCGATCGAACTGAACCCTGAACTGCAACTCGCAGCAGTTACTGCACACGAGCGCAACATCCAGCAGTCCCACTCGGGTTCCGGTGACAACGTTGCTGGTGACAAGGTCTACGCTCGCGGTCAGCGACCTGAGTTCGCTCACGTTGACGAAGCTCCATTCCGTTACGACCCAGCGCCGCATCGCGATGCTGACGTCGGTGGTGGTGATTCCGGCGGTTCCAGCAGCTCCGATAGCAGCTCGTCGTCTTCCGACTAAGTGCTGAATAAAGGTGGGCCTTCGGGCCTACCTTTATGCCCCGATTTAAAAGTATTACAAGCGTATATCATCTAGTTGAAGTAATGCCTGTCAATTCTTCCTGAGAAGGTAAAGATGCTAAAAGTAGAAACAACCCTGAGCCCCCAATTACTTCGTTACCACATGCAGAACGTCGAAGGCTTCCGTCAGGTGCAACCTCTCGGTCCCTTGATTGAACTGAACCATGAGGAAACAGGGCGGACGCGTGAGATCGTTGTAACCTTCACGCGTCCAAAGAACACCGGCATGATCATTGTACTGATCAATGTCTACAGTCCAGTCCTTAAGGAACAAAACTTTCCAGAAGGCTGGGAATCTGCTGTATACGTGGGTAACTACCAAGACCCAGGCGACGTATACAGCATGGTGGAAACTTTCCTGGATGCGCTCCAAGCGTGCTTCATCTATGAAAGCCTGAAAGACCAACACGCCCACAAGGCGTCTATGATGGGCCACATCCTCGATCAGTCCGTCGCTTACGTAGTTCTCTAACCTCAGAAGGTGTATGCAAACATGATGACCCAAATCGGTACCGTTATCCCAGGTATGTTGCTCAACCTATCCAAGGACGAGCGCCTGACCAAGTTCGACTGGCAAACGAACGACCTCGGCAAAATCGAGTTGTGCGATCCGTCCGGCAAGCCTTATCCGATCCGAGTGACCGGTAGCTACAACACCAAGAAAGACATGCAGTTGGCGATGTTCACTGTAACTGTCAACAACTCCCCGATGGGTCACTACGCCACGGATAAAGACGTCAAGCCAGCACTGACCGGTATCGTCAAACTGGAAAGTACCGAAGACTACTTCACCCACTTACAGGACTTCATCGAAGCGGTTCAACATTGCTTCGTGTACGACGATCCAGGTTACGCCATTTTCGAATTCGATTTGGTGCGTGCTTGGCTGACTCGTGTTGAGGGTGTGAGCCGCAGTAACCCAATGACAGCGGTGTTCGACATGATGGGCTTCCTGACCAGCAAACCGATCACCTTGGGTTGGCAGGGTACTCCGCCTGAGCGCCCAGAGATTTGGCTGAATGCTCGTCGCTGGAATCTGGCCAAGCCTACCAGCGTACCGAAGATGGACGGCCCTTCCCATAAGGCATTCGGTGACTTCTCCCGAGAGGTCCACAAGCTCTGCCTCGAATTGGGTCTGTCCCATAGCCTCACGTGGGATAACGATCTCAAAGAGTGGGAACTGGTGACCGGTTCTTCCGACGATGTCCCTCGCGCCAATTTCACCTACGCCGACCTTGGTATGGTGTTCTTTGAAACCTTCAACTTCCTGTACAGTTTCGTGGAGAAGAAATATGCAGAAGAAGCGTAAACTCGTTCATCAAGAACGTCTGGGTCTGTTCAAACAGCAGTCCAACTGGAAGGCTGAGATTCAGAAGTTCGAGAACGACGGTTATCCCTACGACCAGGCTCTGGTAAAGGCGATGGACCATAACAACATTCCGACGCACGGTCACACGGTAATCCGTGGTACCTCCGCCGTCAAAGTTCTGTAAGGACAGAAGATGAAAGACTTGAATGAACGCATGCGCACTGCACGCAAACTGATTGAAGAACACGACAACAGCTCGCTGAATTTCTACACCTTTGCTCAGCGGATGTTGCTGCTGGGTGAGTCGGGTAACTACATGGCGGCTATGGCTGACCTGAACGACCCGATGCAAGTAGGCGACGCTATGTGTGCCTTGGACAACGCACGCATTCCATTCGAGTTCCGTCCCGAGGTCTCGGCCAAACTGTGGCGGCTGGAACAGCGCATGAAACGACAGTGGACTCCAGGCAAGTTGATTCCTGATCTGTCGGGCCCAAGAACCGTGGACGACCATGTCCGTGATCTGGTCCTGCGGATTATGGAACACGGTGTGGACAGCGAGACTCGCACTGGTGTGCGCTCTCGTGCTATTAATAGCCAGTCCTATACCGTGGATATTTCCATGGGCCAACTGCCGTCGATCTCCACCAAGTTCAACTGGAACTTCGGTATCAAGGGTGAACTGCTCTGGATGCTGTCGGGTGATACCAACGTGCGCTTCCTCAAGAAGCACAAAATCGGTATCTGGGATTCGTGGGTTAAAGCATCGACTGCTGAATACCGTCACCTGTCGATTCAGGAGATCTCTCGCAGCTTCCACGACGCGGGTCTGTTGGTTGAGTTCATCACGTACTTCGCCAACCTTACCACTGGCGAGATGCACCGTACGCTCAAAGCAATCGTGGCTGAGCACACCGGCAAAGACACTTCTCGTCTACTGGCGTTGTTTAGCGCAATTGTTGGCACCATTGCCGACGACTCTCCACTGGTCGACAAGTTCTACACCTGGGCTGAGCAGATGGGTGTGGCTACGCAGTACTTGACCGCTGGTGAACTGCCGAAGATCTACCAGCATCAGTGGCGGCGTTGGTCAGACATCCGTATCGTGGAAAACTACGATGCGTTCCGCGAGATGGAGAAGAAGGGTTACGAGTGGGCGCTGGGTAACTCCACTGAAACCGAAGAGATCGCTGTGAAGCGTGAAATCGACCAGGTGCAGAAAATCATCGACCAACTCACCAACAATCCTGACGACCGGGGTATTATCCTGACGGCGTGGAACGTGGCTGAGCTGGAAGACATGGCGCTGCGTCCTTGTCACACTCTGTGTCAATTCTTCTCCAAGCCGATGTCGGTGCGTGAGCGACTGGAGTGGCTGGGTACGTATAAACCTGCTGGCTTCGAGCACATGTCCGAAGAAGCTCTGAGCATGGCGGTAATGCACGACGATCGTCGCCATGAACACGAGTTCAAACAGCGCCCTGAAGTCTTCCAGTTCTTGGACGACGCCAAGGTGCCAACCCGCAAGCTGTCGTCGCATCTGTACATGCGCAGTAACGACGTACCGCTGGGTCATCCTTTCAACGTGGTACAGTACGCCATGTTGACTCACATGGTCGCTCAAGTGACTGGTCATGCTACCGATACCTTTACTTGGACCGGTGGTGATTGCCATATCTACGAGAACCAGTGGCCTGCGGTGCTCAAGTGGCTGGATCAGGAACCTGTGAAGGACTCCCGCCCAACCATCCGTTTGAACCCCAACATCAAGAATATCTTCGACTTCAAAATGGAAGACATCGAGGTGGTGGGTTACAAACACGCAGGCAAGATCGAATTCCCAGCGGCGGCGGTCTGATGTCGAACGTCTTCGATCTGTTTCAAAATACACGGGACAAGAATCAAGTGCAGGTGGATATCACTGCCGGTTTCTACGACACTACGCCGCAGCACACTGCTGAGGTGATACACCGTATGGAACAGCATTTCAAAGATATCCCTCCGTTTGACGCGCAGGCATTCATTGCTGCGTTTCGCCAGAAGCTGAAAGAGCCAGGACAAGCAGTAATCGTCATTGACTCGTTCTCTCCGATGGCTACTTGATTCTGCGGGGAGTCTTCGGGCTCCCTTTCCCTTTCTATTTATATCAAGGCTTTTGTTCCATGGATAAAACCAAACTCGCGTTGTTGGCCATCGCCGCTTCTGCTGCACTGACTGGCTGTGAACCAGCGCAACCCTCTGCTGACGAAGAGCGTGCTTACGTCGAAGATGAGGCACAAAAGCAGGTCCGTCAAACTCTGGCGTCCGATGAGGAAGATCGTAAGAGAACCCTCGCTGAACTTCAGTCGAAAGACCCCTCGGTCAAAGACGTCTACTTCTCGTACAACGAGAAAGGCGAGAAACAAGTCCACATCGTGAAGGAGACCGCAGACGGTCAAAACTCTGACACGATCTGGCCTCTGTTGGGCGGTATGGCTGCTGGCTACATGTTGGCTTCGGCTATGAACAGCATGGGCGGTATGAACAACTACTCGCAACGTTATCAGCCGATCGGTCGCAGTACCTACGCTGAAGACGAGCGTCGTCGTCGCATGAACTCCGTCAGTTCTGCGAACACCACCATGATGATGAACTCGGCACGTAGCAGTGTGCGTTCGTCGCCTAACTTCCAATCCAAAATGTCCTCGACTGTCATGTCGTCCCGCTCCACCGGCGTAATGTCCGGTAGCAGTGCGCGTGCAGCTTCCCACGGTTCGGCGAGTAGCTAAGTATGCAATGTCTGAAAAGGAAGATCGACTTCAACCTGAACAAAATCATGGTTGAAGAGTTGCCTTGGTCTCAAGGTTTCTATCGTGAAGGCGCTATCGCCGACGCGACGTTCAAAGAAGACGTAACTGATTATTTCCGTTACTTCCTCGACAACCAGCAAGCGATGCCATTCTACACCATCAAGCACGAATCGTGCGCTGGTCTGGAAACGCATTTCGAGCGTGCTTACGCCCAACTGGTAGATGCAGTAGGTCGCCTGTTCAATGAATCCCATAGCACCATCATGGAGTTCATGGGTTGCGACTTCCTGCGCAAACACCCGTTCTTCATCGACTACGCGAAGCACACCTTCCGTAGCCACACTTCGGCTCGCCAGTCGCTGTACGGTCGTTTCGATGCGGCATTCGACCCAGTGACGGAAACCGTCAAAGGTATCTACGAGTTCAATGGCGATACCCCGACCATGTTGTTCGAATCGGTCAACCTCCAAACCGAGCTGTGCAAACAGTTCACCGGTGACGAGGAAGACCAGCTCAATATGTTCTGGCATACGCTGATCCACGAACTCGAAGAAATGGGGCAGGTACCAGGCTACATCGGCGTCCTGTTCGAGAAAGACAGCTTCGAAGACATGGTGACGTCGGAAACGCTGGCTCAGATTCTGGGTCAGAACAACACCACCCTGTTCGCTGACTTCTCCGACATCGACTACGATCACGCTTGTCGTGAGAAACCGTGGTGCATCGGTGACAAGCGTCTGGACGTGGTGTTCGCCCTGTCGCCGTGGGAAGAGATGGTTGAGAACTTCCCGCAAGGTTATCAAGACTGGCAGTACTGGGCCAACAACGTCACCTTCCTCGAGCCTGCTTGGCGTTGGTTCGCTTCGAACAAAGGTATCTGGGCCTACATCACCTACCTGCGTGAATCGGACCCAGCGGGTTACGGTTGCCAGTGGGATGACGTAGCTACTCTGGCTACCTACACCACGCCTGACCACTTCATTGCTTCGGGTATGTCGTACGTACAGAAGCCTAAGGTTGGTCGCATGTCGTCCAATGTCAAGGTGTTCGGTGACGAGAACGAACTGGTCCACGAGTCCGAAGGTCCGTACACCGACGACTGCGTTTACCAAGCGTACTGCCCACCGGGTCAGGTTGAAGGTCGCAACAACTTCATCATCGGTATGTTCATGGTGCCGGATGCAGTGGAAGACCGTGATGACATGTTCGACTCGACTGCCGCAACGCTGTGCATTCGTGAATTCGAATCGCCCACTTTGTCGTGGAAGAACGAACGCTTCATCCCGCACATCATCGTTTAAGTAGCTTGGGCTCCTTCGGGAGCCCGGCTATGCCTTTATTAGGAGTCCTCAGATGGACCAGCAGTTGATCAAACGCATGCAAGATAACGAGTTGTTGGTACAGATCGGACAAGAGATCACCGCCGAACTGTTGGGCGTCCTTGCTCGCAAGGGTATCAAAGAGATGCGTCACGAAGGAATGGCGGTCATCCAGGAGAACGACGCCTACCGCATCGAGTGTCGTTGCGAACCTACCGTGGCAGAAGCCTTCGGACTCAAGACGCCGTTCGAGGTTGTTGTGCTCGTCATGGCTAGCCGTTGGGATATCGAGATGGAAGCAGCTCTCGAACGCATCCTGGCCAAGTACGGTGTGATTACCCCGTCTGACCTGTTGGCGATTCCAGACGAAGTACGGCGCAAGTTGGCGGTATTCCGACATGCGGTCAGAACCATCGCAGAGAACGGTGGCGAACCAAAGCCGATCGTGAACGAAGAGCCACCAGTTCCTGCGGTTGTCGAGGCTGCGCTGGAAGGTGAATTGATCGAAGACGTAGAAGAGAAATCTCCTGTCGACTACGAGTCCATCCGTCGCACCAAGGGTAACGAGGTCGAATACACCAAGATCGAAGCGTTGCTCAAAGGTGCGGTTGTATCTCAGGTGGTTCTGTATCCAACCGATTCCGACGAGAAGCCGGTTTGCTACCCTGACCGGAATGTCGCAACGATCGACGGGGTACCGATCGAACGTAACCTCGACGACGTGACATTCGACCGTCTGATGTTCGTAATGTCTGACGGTACCACCGCAATGTTCCAGCACGAACAAAACTGCTGCGAGAGCGTCTACATCGAAGACATTGAAGGTGACTTCATGGACTTGATCGGTCGCCCTCTGATCATTGCAGAGGCAGCCAGCCATTCACCGACGTACGGAGATGGCGAATTGGAACATGAATCCGAAACCTGGACTTTCTATCGCTTCGGCGGTTTGAAGGGTATGGTCGTGGTTCGCTGGATGGGTTCTTCCAACGGCTACTACAGTGAACGCGTCGACTGCGACATCTCCAAAAACGGTAAGCGTGAAAACGCCATTGGTTACGAAGCCGAAGGCACTGACGAATAAACCCTGGGCCGTCCTTCGGGACGGCCTCTTATATCCTTCAGAAAGGAAAGAAGCATGTCCACACTACTTGTTGGTATCCTCACTACTACTGTATTAAGTCCAGTTGGGGTTGCTGTATCAACCACGAATTTCCCAGTTAAGAGCAGTATTGGTATTCCTTGTGAATTCACGGCTAAAAGTCTCTTTGGCTACGGTGCCACTAGTAAGGAAGGCGTTTGGTCGCAGACTTCCAGAAAGACTATCCCTGGGAGCGGTGGCGGCTACGATGTCGTCATCACTACCATCCGCACCTTTGAGTGCGCCCAACGTCCGAGTGGTCGCTAAGATGCTAGCCAACCCTCTGGTCACCCGCATTCACGCCCGTCGTCGGGATCGTCAGCGTAACGCAGCCTTTGTTGCAGCCAACCTTTTGTTTATCCTTACATGCGTGAGCTATGCGTTGCATCAGGCTTTCGCGTAATCTAACTGGCTAAGGAGCCAAAGACCTAACTATGGAAATCATTTACCTAGGCCTCTTCAACGTTATCCTTTCTCTGGCTTGGTCGATTCGTCGTCCTGCCGAAGAAGGTTTCGTACAACACGTCATGCGACGTTTTGAGTTTTATTCGGGGTTTTGGGTAAGTCTTGGAATTGCGGAGTTGTGCCTCTGGCTGGTTTGGCTATGTAACTTCTCCCACAGACCGGGGATCACACATTGACAAAGATCAAGATCCGCCACACAAAAACAGTGAGGGAGCTGACTCACCAATACGATCGAGTCGGGGTGTACTACCTCAAGCACACAGACGTCATGCGCGTGGTGTGGACCCTGATGGGTTTCTATAAGGAATTCCCTGACCACTATCCTGTTTTGAAAGCAGGGGACTGGAAATGGGATTTTGAAGAACCCATTGAGTTTCAAGCCATGTCCTTCATCGACATCACGGGTTGGAAGATGTTGGTGATGGTAGAGGACGAGGATCGCTATGGGGCAACCGTAACGATTGCGTTCTCCGGTATGGCGCACATCCCAATGTTGACGGTAAGTGACATTGATTGCCGCTTCCTGAAAGGGGAGCAAATGTTGATCCTTTGGGAAGAACTCGTGAGAAAGAATGCACCACCGCCAAAGCCGCTCAGTCGTTGGCAACGTTTCAAGAACTGGTTCCGTCGCAAGAAGGGTTCCGATAGTTCATCCAGTAGTTCGTCAGTCTTAGATGACATCGGGGACGTGATCTCCGACATTGTCTCAGATTGACGGCATAAGAAAGAAGGGCTCGCCACCCTTCTTTTTTTTGCCCTTGATTGAAATTCAAAATAGAAATATATCATCTAGGTGCAACTCTACTGGGGTTTAACTAACCACATCCAAAGATGGAGAAGAAGTAATGCAGAAGCTCAGCCAAAAAGTAGTAGAACTCGCCCGGCTCGGTGGCGACCACCGTGACTATAAAGGAATGGAACCTTTCGACCCCAACCAGTTCGTCAACAACGTGATTCTCGATTGGGCTGCGGATGACGTGTTCTTCCGTGGTTTCGATCGCAGCTTCCTGCAAGCGATGAACATGCCAGGTGAGGTCACCAACCTGACGGTGTTCAAGAAGGAAGGGATGAACTGCTACTTCGGTTACCCGGAGTCGCGTTCGGCGATCATGAACCAGTTGGACCTGCGTAACTACAACGCAGAAATCACTGCTGCGGTAATGATCGTGTTGTCTCGTGCTGGCTTTGAATACCTGGGTGTCTTCGAAGCCCAACAGATCGTCGACTATCGCTACGGCGAGAAAGGCAATTCCCCGCAGACCAAGTCGTTCTCGGTGGACAAGTCGATGGTCGGTAAAATCATCCGTCGCCAAGAGCACATTGGTTTTGCCATGAACCCTGAAAGCTGGGGTCACGACATGTACCTGCTGGTTCCCCGTGACAACCTGATCATGCTGGAGGCCAAATGATGAGCATGCAAGCCGAAACCATTCCAGGCTTGATGCCTGTCAACTTCATCATCGCCGACTGCGAGTCAAACTGGGGTCGTTGGCAACAACTGCTCCCGTTGGGTCGTAGCTACCCAATCGACTATCTGTGGCGTGACGTTGAAGAAGGTCTGCCGATCGGTATCGAACTCGATGCTCGCTTGGCTACTCTGTTGAACTCCCTGCACCACAACCGCGAGAAGACGCAGACCTACGTGTTGGTTCTGACTGACGAAGAGTCGGCGGAACTCAAGGCCTGGATCGAGCGTCCAGTCGTGCTGCCGGAACCACGTGAAGGCGAAACCGTGCGTGATGCTTTCCGTCGTAGCCGGGAAGAGTTCAAGAACGGTGCACTGACCAAGTTGATGAACAAGTACAAGATCCCTCAGAAGTCGATCTTTGCTTTCACCAACTCAGCCATCTTGTTGGACGACAAGGTGTATCAACTCCGCTTCTGCCAACGCGGCGAGTGGACCAACTACCTCGACCAAAACCATACCCGTACGGAGCGTGGTTGGGTCATCAAAGAACAGGAGGCTGCGTCATGATCAAAGCGTATCTGTGCGTCAATCAGTTCAACGACCTCAAGCACATCTACACCAAGCCTGAGTTGCACCTGCGCCTGCGCGATACCGCCAAGGCTTGCCGTACTTACCAGCAGCTCGATGAAAAGGTCGTGGAACTCCAGTTCGACCTGACCAAAGAGCAGATGCTCGAGATCCCCAAGGACAAGCGCCTCGACGATCTCGAGCCTGGGTTCTACCGTCACGATCACGGTGGTTTCTACACCTTCCGTGGCGACCCCATGTTGGTCAAGGAAATCCGCACGGTCGCCAAGTCGAACATCGATGACCCCACTATCCCACGCTTGACTATGGTGGCTGTGGTCGACGACAAGGACATACTCAAGAACGAGTACTGGTGGAACTCGAACGATCTTGCCAATCTGGTAGCGCGTTATAAGCCGAAGTTCATGTGTAGGGGTTACCTGCACAGTATCATCGGTGAAGACAAGGTTCGTATCGACTACGTTCCCGTCTCGATTGACGAACGTGTGCTGACCCAAGTAGTCAAGGATCTGATCGAAGGCCTTTCCCGTGTGGGTGACCAACTGGAAGGCGTTTTCCTCGACCACGGCACCAACCAGGAAATTGACCTGCTGGATCTGTGAGGTGACTTATGCTCACCCTTTTTGGCGCACTCAACATGATGGCGGTAATTGACGACGACTATGAGTTTGGCAACTACGCCCAGCTTACGTTGTACCGCTATCACAACCACGTCAAACCCAAGGTCAATGAGGCAATCTACAAGTTCGAATTCGATTGCGAAGACACACCAATCTTCGAAGGCATTGACCTGCCCCTGACTCAGTATCAAAATGGAGTCTACTTTTACAGACCTCACTACACTTATAGAGGAGAGAAAATGCTCCCGATGAGTTGTAAGCGAGTGACCCGTGCACCGATCGAAATGGATCGCGGTATCCCCAAGATCGACGTGGTTGTACCTGTAGACCCCAAGGTGTTTGATGACCCTACGTGGTGGAGTGGGATCGGACAGCATCTCGACATGCAGAAGTACTCACCGAAGTGGATTTGTGAACATTACGTCACGGGGCGTTTTGGAAACAAGTTGCGGTACACTTACATTCCGGTGCTTATAGAAGCCGAACAGCGAGAGTCGCTGACGAAGGCTCGGAATATCATCGATTCTCTCGTAGACGCGTGCTACAAGGATATCGACGGTGTTCGCTACAACCTCTTCTAAACTTCGGCGGGGTTCGTCCCCGCCACACCTTAAGGAAGGAACTATGCGCTCATTGTGGGATCAGCTATTTAAGAACGACTTGCGGCGTGCTGTGCGTGAGTTGAAAGAATGCGGAAGCTTTGTTCGCATTCGGGTTCACCAAGACATCACCGAACAGGGTGGCGACCAGATCTACTACGTTACCCAGTTCGACTTCAAAGAAAACCGGATGCATTACTTCATGCCGGGTCGTGAGGGGAACTTTTCTATCGAGATTCCTTCCAAGGCACGAGTAGAGTTCTTGGATGCAGGGAATCATGAGCTGCTCCTGCATAACTACGACTTTAACCGTAGACTGGCGGCTAACTACCACCAGATGGACAAGAACCGGGAAGAGTTTCGGGGTAAACGTTTGTTCTTGGGTCACTGCACCCATTCAAACAACCCTATCTACCTGACCACCACCGGGGTGTTCCACAAGTTGCGCCACTCCGAAGACAAAGGTTGGCCAGAGCTGCCGTTCAAGATCATCGGTTTGCATCAACAGGCCCGTGATGTCCCGCATTATTACGCGTTCACTTATTACGCCATTTACGGGACCGCCAGCATCATTCCGAACATGTCCGCCAGTTGGGAACCTGACCCGTACTACAAGTCTTTCCGCGAAGAGCAGGAAGAGAAGTTGCTCCGGGAGTACAACGAATACCTGAAATCGGATCACTTTGAAAACGGTGACCTGATTCAAGAAGGCAGCAGTCATCCGGTGGTCTTCATCCGTTACACCGACCCTGATCGTTCGGGAATGATGGTTTACCCCGATGGTGAAGTCAAAGGTATCCGCCGTATTCTCAAGTTCAAGCTGATCCAACGGAACTACCGACCAGACTTGGCAAAGGAAGATCCGATCAGTACGAATTAAAAAGATCTCGGATATATACTATCCAGATGCAACACCACCAACCTAAAACCTTTTAGAAAAGGAATGCTGTTCATGCAACTGACTCAAGCGCTGGAAAAAGACACCACCCTGACCTTCGTCAAAGTGGCTGGTGCCAAGCTCACCGTCATGAACGACAAGAACGATCTGATCGAACTCGAGATCAAAGACGGTCAACTGCCGAAAGATACCGTGGTCGGCACTAAGCTGAACTTCCTCGCTGATGGCAGCCTGAAAGGTTCGGAACACCCAAGCTACGCGCCAGCCAAGAAGGCCGGTCGCACTGGCTGCCTGGAACAACGCGTCCAGGCCTAAGCTTAGGCTCAAGGAGTGAGGCCCACGCAGCCTCACTCTCTATGCCGTTACTCAAGGGAGTCAAGTAGATGTCGATGGTTGTAATCAAGGACGGCGTAATCGCTGCCGATAAACAGATGTTGGTGAATTGTGGTACTCGTGTTGAGTATCGCGAACCGGGACTCAAACTGCACATCGAAGACGAGAAACGTTTCGTTATCGGTATTGTGGGTTCTGATCCACTTCCCGTTGACGTGGCGTTGATTCGCACGTTGCTCACGGCGCGACTCACTGCTTTTTATTTGAGCTATGACGAAGGCAACCCATTGGAGTTCACCGATGAGGAAGCCATGGTCCTGACCGGTTATGCCGTTGGGAACGCAAGGCGTCTGTATGTCTGTACCGCTGAGAACTTGTGGTTCATCTGTTACGATGAAGACAAGAAGGAACTGACAGTGCGGGCTGAGGACATCACTCGATTCCACTGTACGGGTTCTGAGATCAATTTCGCCAATACCTACCACAAGGCGGGTCTGGGCGCTGTTGATATGATCAACCGGTTGAACAAACAAACGGCAACGTGTGGGATGGGTTGTGACTACTACGTGTTGTCCGATCTGAAGAAGTTCCCGCGTAAGGTTCCAACTCCACGTAAAGCCAAGGCTAGCAAATGAACGACAACTTCATCCTGATGAACGGTAACGAGATCGCTTTTATCTCTGACCTCTACCGTGTAAACGGCTTGCGTATGAAGCTGACGACAGATGCCCTGTACACCAAACACGGTTTCTTGGTACCGCTGGCTGCTAACGCGTTTAACCTGATCGCCTACCTCGATGGTGATAATTCTTTCGAGAACTGTGGCGAGGGTGCCCTGCGTGGCTGGCTGATCACTCACTCTGGTCGCATCGAAGAATGGACCCGTGCTGAGACCTCGGTTGGGAAGAAAGCAAGCTTGGCCAAGCGGGTAATCCCGTGGGGTCCAGGTGTAGTCGGTATCCGCGGTAACTATGTGGAAACCGAAGAGGTACTGTACGCCGCAATGGATGTTCACAATGATGACATCCGCAATGCAATCTGTCTGGCCAAGGACACCCTGCGTGAAGGCCCGGCACCCGTCCACATTTTGTCAATCCCTGAGATTGTCGAAGAACTGAACAAACGTTTCCCTCAGAAGGGAAAATAAGAGCAGTAACTACAAGGAGTTGTTTAGATGTCCTCGAAGTATGGTCGTAACACTGTTGTAAATGACCCGCGTGAAGCTGACATGAATATCCCAATGGATTTGGCACGTCAGCGTGGTGCTCGTGAAGTTGATCGCGGTGAGATCTCTGGTATCAAGGTCAGCAAGTTCCAGGAAACGGCCATCGTGATGTTGAACGGTCGTTTGTACTACGTCAAAGCGAAACATGCTGAGGCGTGGAAACTGGTTCCGGGTACAGTGGTCAAGGTAACGTTCTTCGGGGGCACTTACTACATGGCAGTCATTCCGTCTGCTCGTTCGATACCTCGCGAAATCCAACTACTGACCCAACGCTCTAAAGGTGCACGATGATCCCACAGCATCCCCACATCCGTCGCTACTTCGCCCAACCACGAGCACTTCACGTGGAGGCCAAGGCAAACGTCAAAGCGTGGCTAGTTGGTCGCAGTAGTATCTTTGTGGTAATGCGCACCTACCACAAAGGTTTTGAAAACCACCCTAACACCCAAGTGATGTTCTTCAAGCGTTTCGGTTCCTGTCCACAGGTGCTGGCACGTTGGTCTGGTCCTGAGAAAGCAGCCTTCCTCAAGGATACCGAGGTCACATTCAAGCAGTGCAATGCGACTGACTTCCCTTGGCCTGAACTGGGTCCTCCCGTTATCCTTACCTATGAACAGTTAATGAAGGTTTATGGGCGATGGATGCAACCACTCCGTAAGAAAGAAGGAAAACGTACCACCAAGAAACCGTACCTCAAAGTCAAGCGGGTTGTCGTTCCTCGTAATGACAGCGTCAACCTGTCGACTCTTTACCCTGGTTGTGAAGTGGTCTCTGCCAAACTGGTAGGGATCAACAAGGGACAGACCATGGTCCCAGTGCGTCAACTCCCTTTGGCCAAGACTCGGGGTGTAGCGCGAGATTATTCGACGGGAGGCGTGAAGTTCTTCGTCTCCCTCTGTAACAAGGCTGTTCGATTCCGTGAGAAGAAAAATCAGTGGCGGCTCTCGATGTCTTCGGAAGATCGGGACATAACTACCTTCACTGTTCTCGTAACCATTCGAAAGGAACCCTCCGATGGGAATGTCTGACTGCGTTAAATGCTGGGATACACCGTGCCGTTGCGGCCACGATTACAAAGACTGGTCCGAGAAAGCTCTCGAAGAACAGATCGCGATGCTTCAAAAAGTTCTGGATGAAAAGCGTAAGCCCAAACCAGAGCCTGAGGAAAACGTCATCGACGTCCAGTCTCACCCTAACGATAAAATCGTGGGTGAGTTCCAAGCGATGGTGATGTCGCGCACCAACCGCAAGACAGTCGGTCTCTATCCGGCGACTGTGGTCTACGGCGGTTACCTGATGGATGACAAGATCGAAGATGAGAAGTTGGGTGCAGGTGCCACTTCTCTGTTGTTGATCGGTTCCCACAAATACCGCATCAAGTTGACTGATTCGCTGTATCACCAGATGCGAGCTAACGTGGGTCAGTCTTATGTAATTATCAAGCACCACACCATGTACTACATCGTACCAACTGTGACCGCTGGTGGTCACGCTGACGTTCAATTCATGCAATGCCCTAAGGAGGGTAAATAATGGCTGGTTTTAACCGTGTTGACATCACCCTGTCTGTAGACGGTGGCGATACCCTGAACGATGTAGATCTGGCTCGTCTGGCAGAACTGCACAGTCACTACAACAAGTTGGCTCGGCCCGAGGCCCGGATGCATAACGCCACCACCTTTGATCGGGTTCAGGCCCGCGTAGAAGACGAGTTGGCGAACCACGTGCGTCGTTACCCCACCTGTCTCTCCAACCGCAACATCCACATTCGTGGTGCTTTCTTCCACGCGCAGGATGACTTCGATCATCACATCGTGATCCTCCCTCGTCGTGCTACGTGGGATGCCGTGAATCACGGTTACGATTACCTGTGCGCTGATCGTCCAGAAATCGCCGACATGGAGTACGACTCCACCATTCGACATTGGGCTGCTGCACACCTGGCGAAGTTCCTCGACATTGATCGTGGCTTCTCCCGCTTGCCTTCTGACAAACAGGATTGCTTCAACCTGATCCTCTGTCTCCAGAAAGCCATGCGACACACCTACAAGACTGAGCGAGTGGAAGGTGTGCGGTTCAATATCGCATTGCGTGAAGTACATCCAAATCGAGATCCGAACTTCTACTACCTGTCTCACCGCTGTGAACTGATGCCGTCCTAAACAGGCGGCATAAAAAAGAAGGGGCTCGCACCCCTTCTTTTTTTTTTATGTCAGGAAGCCGTTACGGTCACCGTAGAATTTACAGGACTCGGCACCAAACTGTTTGGCAATGACCAAACCAATACCGTGTACATTGAACAACTCTTTCACATCACTTGGGATGCACAGGCCATTGATGATCTTGAAATACCACGTAGAACCGCCTTCGAAGGTGAGTTCGCCGTCGCGATGTTCAGGTCGGATGGGATAGTGGTTGCACTCAATGATGATGCGCAAACCACGAATGACGTCGAATGAGTTTTCACCGATTCCCATTTTTGCGTCCTTTCCAAAAGTCGGAGACCTTAAGTAACAAGACCCCTACAACCATTACAACAAGAATGACGTGTGCCACGCCAAACTCATGATGTTCCATTCTTTCTTCCTTCACTCTTTACATCACGGAAGAACAACCACAAAGCAGTTGCAAAGATCGACACACCTACCGCCAACACCAACAACGATAACTTAGTCAACTCTTCCATAAGCCGTGCCTCAGAATCCACTCAGGTCAAACTCCACTTCGGCGTCATCACGCACGACCACGTTGACCTTGTACTGAGCATTGGCTTGCTCTTGTGGAGAAGGCTGGGTATCACCCATGTTCATCCAGGTCTTCATGTAGTGGAGCGGGAGGTTTTCGATTTGTGGGTACTCCATGTCCAGTCGCATCGAACGGGCAATGAAGGTACCGTTGAACAGTACGAAGTCCTTGAGCTGCTTGCGGTTGCAGTACTTGAGGTCTTCCACGTAGTTGCCAGTCTCGTCGTCCAGGAAGACGAAATCGGACCAGTTCATTTCGGTGGCGATGACTTCGTTCAGCAACGCGTTCATACGAGGACGCAGTTCCTGGTAGGCGATTTGCCCACGCTCGGTTTGCATCTCCATATAAAGGACGGTGAAGTCCAGCGCGGTGTGTACTTCGTATTCGTCTTGGGCGATCTTCTGAACCATCTTCCCGATTGGGATAAACAGGTCTTCTGCCGCCAGTGCGAAGGTCACAGCAAACGACGCCATGAACTGGAGACGTTCCAGCACCAGCATCACGAACGCAAACATGAAGATCGCGTTGTAGGTTTCTTGGTCGTTCGGCACCAAGCCCAGTTGGAACTTCAAACCACGTTCACGAATCCAGCGCATCTCTCGGGCAACCGATTCCAGACGCTGCATGGCTTCGGTGATCTCGAGGATCTTGTCGAGTACTTCACGTGGGTTGTCGAAGGAGGCACGAACGATCTCGGAGTACGTAGCGGCGTGAACCACTTCGTTGTCGGAGATACGCTGCCAAGCTGCCCACAGCTCAGGTGCTGGGTTGAACAGGCTGACGATGTGGCTGATGCTGCGCGACGCTACCGAGTCTGCTTCCCATTGCCAAGCCAACGACTTGATCATCTTCTGCGACTTGGTGCGCAGCAGTGGGTTCTTGAACTCAGCGTTACAGGACGTGAACGGTAGTTCGTTTTCGTCCCAGTCCAGCGACTTCATGGTCTTGTACAGCTTCCAGACATCTGGGAACTGTTTGTTCACGGTATCGAACAGACCGCCAGGCTCCCCAAGCAACAGGCTGGTGTTCTGATAGTCGTTTTTGTAAACGTTGAAGATGTGTTGGTCGATTACAGGTGGAGTTGTGGGAAAACCCATCTCCAGCATAATTGGTTTGGTCACTACCTTTACCCTAATGTTCGTTAAGTGTCGGGGCTCCCGAGAGAGCCCCTATCAATTACATCTTGCAGCCACCGGCCCCGCAGTCTGCTTCTGGAGCAGAGTCGGTGTTGCGCACTTCGACCATCACGATTTCGCCGTTCTCCATCCGCTTCGGAGCGGTGGTCAGCGTGTTGTAGTAGTAGCGTGATTTGAAGCCGTACTTGGTCATGCGGAAGAACCCTTGCAGCAGTTCTGCCGAACCTACGGTTTCACCTGGTGGCAGGCGACGCCATTGGTCAGCGGACATGCCTTGGTCACACCAGTACTGGCCGACGGCGTAGCTGTCGATCTGGTGGGTGTAATCCAGGTCCCATGCGATCTCGTAACGATCACCCCAGATGTCGCCTTCCGGTGCAGCCCAACGCGACACGATGCCGTTGTCGGTCTTGGTCATGACGACGTCACGAACAGGGTAGCGACCATTTGGTTGACCAGCAGCTTTCGAGCTGGATTCACCTGGCATGTGGGAGTTGACGCAGGAGAAGCGCATCCCTTCGTTTTCGATCAGCGCTTGACGAACCGGAGCCCAGTCACGTGCAGGTTTGACGGTGACCAGTTCCAGAACGTTCTGGTTGGCACTGTCTTGCGGCAGGTAGCCTTCTGGCCACTTGGTGCGGTGCATCCACTCGGCATTGCCACGCTCTTTGCCCAACTTGATCGACTGAGTGATCAGGTGGTACATGTGCGTTTCGTCGAGGTGGAACAGCGCGTTCTTGCCTTCCTGCGTCGAGTACTTCAGGTTGTTCTTCGCCATCCAGGTAGCAACACCCATCAGGCCCACACCAGCGTTCATACGAGCCTTGGACGTGTAGCCGATGTGCGGCAGCTCGTACTCAGCTTTGTGAATGCAGATGTCGATCATCAGCAGGGTGTAGTAGGCAACCTCAGCCCACTGCTCGTCGCTCTCGATGTTGGCCGGAACCACGCCACCGATGTTGCACATGGCAACTTCTGGTTCGCGCTTGATTTCGTCCACGGTACCAACGACGTAGGTCAGACCGTCCTTCACGGTACGGAACGACTCACCTGGTTGCAGTTCGATCGCAGCAATAGCCGGTCGAGCAATACGCCCGATAGGCATGTCCATACCCAGCTCGCGGTCTACCCACACCTTCTGCGGTGCTTCGAGTTCCATGCGCTGACCGTCGGTAGTGGTCAGGCGGATGTAGCCAACCGACGAAGTTTGGTACAGGTCCATCATGTGGGCGTAACCACGCTGAGGCAGCATGATTTCTTGGCACAGGTTGGAAGCGAAGATCGAATCGTAGAACGGGGTGTGACGATTCATCTCGTCAGCCCAGGTCAGGTAGTAACGACCAGTTTCCAGGGCTTCTGTCAGGGCTACCAGGATCAGCTCACGAGCGTTGAAGTAGTCCTTGACGAACAGCGGGTCAGCTTCGTACTTGGCGTACAGTTCTTCAAACAGCGAGAAGTCGCCGGAGTAGAACGCGTCGTACAGGTCTGGTGCGGTGAAGCTGTTGAACTTGAACAGCTTGCCTTTGGCACCAGCGAAACGTGCGATGAACTTCGAGACGGTCACCGAGTAGTCGATACCACGGATCTGCTTGTCCACAGTCGACATCGGGTTCTGAAGTTGCAGCATGGTTTCGTTTTCTGGATCGTGCAACTGCCAGGTCAGGGTATCAGCGCCACCACGACCATTTTGCAGGTTGGCTTCAACCATGGCTTTGGTAGCACGAGCGTACGGCAGTTTGCCTTGGTGACGGATCATGCCACCACGGACAGGGTCACCCAGCGAACGAGTGTTCAGGTGAGTACCACAACCTGCGGACATGTAGGTCATGGTGTAAGCGATGTGCAGACCGATACCGATGGAGGCAGCGGTGTCTTCGTTGCTGTAGATGCAGCAAGAAGCGAAGCCACGTAGTGGAGTACCCAGGTTCACGTAGTTCGGAGTCGGGGCGTTGATGCGGGCGTCGGAAAGGTGCTCGTAGAACTTGGCTACGTCACGCATACGACGATCACGCGGCTGATCTTCGGAGAGAGCCATAGCCATGCGCATGTACACGAACTGAGGAGTCTCGAAGACTTCCTTGCTGGAACCGATGCGGTTTTGCAGAGCGTACTTCTTGTAGATGTACTCACTGCGGAAGTGCGGGTAAGTCTGGTCTTTCTTGTGGTCGATCAGCTTCTGAACCTCGGCGTACTCAGCATCAGAGTAGTCCAGGAGGTACATATAGCCACGATCGGCCATGCGGTGGTGGAGTTCCTGTACAGTCGGAATCTCGTTACCGAAGGTCTTCTTTGCGATAAGCGGGGCATAAAGGCGACCGGCCATCAGGTAGTGTGCCCACGACTCACCACGAAGGGTCACGTCTACCAGCTTCTCCTGGAAGTCCAGAGTGGACAGGACAGGAGGACATTCATTTACTGCTTCTGCGAGAATACTCGGCCAGTCCACGCGTTTACCGAGCTTTCGGGCACCCCATTGCGTCCAGCGAGCAGGCTTTTCTGCAATGAACGGCTCACGAGTGCCGTCGAATTTGATCATCTCTCGAATCATGGTTCTAACCTTGAACTTTGGGCTGTACGAAGGACTAAAAGTTGTCCGTGACTATAACATTAGGTTCTCAAAACTGGGTTTGAAAACACTACGCGGAACTGACATAGGAGACAGGACTTATGTAGTTTTAGACTGACTGGAAACAACTGAATTTCAAGTATATATTACCCCCATGAGCTACCTAACCTTTCGATCTACGGAGATCAATTATGGACGCGATGAAGCACTTCAAGAATTTCACACTGGGTACGGTTGTAGAGTTCGTCGCCCGGTGTCACATCATCGAACTGGTACGTAAGGCTGCCGGGGATCAATTCCCTGAGAGCGTCCAGCGTCGAGTGATGGATCAGATCAAAGCCGGTGTCGGCAACATGGACTTGGACGAGGTAGTGCGTCTGGGTAATGTGCTAAAGAAAGACTTCGAACTCCCTGACTCCGTCTACGATGACGCGGATGTCCTGGAAGTTCGTGAGGCTTTACTCCACCATTCCAGACCCACTCCTGGTTTGGTTGTGATCCAAGGACAACCTTACGCAATAACCCCATCCCTTTCTGTAGACTACCCAGGAGATACTTTCAATGTCTAATGTACGCGGCTGGAAAGGTGGGGTCTACAATCCAGGGTTCCCACCTGACAAAGCTTACATCGAACGCAAAGCTCGAGAGTTCCGCGAAGCTGGAATCGAAATCCCTGAAATCAAGGGTGTTCAATTCAAGCGCACCAAGAACCAGCACAAGCCCATGCGTAACGTTGTTACTCGTGTGGTAATGGTTGGGTTTGACCCGTTCAACCAATCGGGTTTGCCTGACCATATCGAACGCGCTGTAGTCTACGACTTCCTCGTGGATCAAGAACGCCAGTTCATTCAGAACTGGGTTAACGAAAACACCAAAGACGGTGAGATCCGCTTCGGCGCTATCATCGGCTAACTAAACTTAAGGTCTAAGGAGATCTATAATGAAAATCGGTGCTCACCAAATTCCAAAGTTCGATCCATTCAACATGACCGGCCTGCCAGATCACATTCTGACTCAGGTGCTGGACGACTACTTCTTCTGGTACAACGATTACGCCATGCGCGAGGAGTTCAAGCTTATCGACTCCTACATCAACAAACGGCGGGAGAACCACACTCCTGACCCGATGTTGAAGGAATGGTTGGACCAAGGTCTGATTTCCCAAAACCAATACGACCAAGTGGCGTTGCTGCGTGGCGGTCCGTCTGATGTGTACAGCGGCATCTTCGCTAGTCCTATCAGCGGTTATTCCGTAGTACCGCCAGATCGCATGGTTCCGATCATCCCTGAAACCCACGAAGATCACTACATCTTCGCCCAACACCAGTACGACAAGTTGAAAGAAGCGGGGTACATTACCGAGTCCAGTAACGTGAGTCTACGTACGTTACCTGCCATGCGTTTGCGGGATGCGCGGAATATCTACGCACCGGGTTCTATGGATCGTCTGAAACATTACGAAGAAGGCGCTCTCGACCGCACTATCAAAGGTGGGGAATTCCTCCCAAAGGTCACTGCCTACGCTGTGGGTGAAGACGGCGTCAAGCGTGATCTACGTGACATTGACTTCATGAGCATCCTGACGGGACCGGTGAAAGGGGATTACATCCCACATGACCCAATCCCTGAGACCAACCTGTGTCCTGAGGTCTATGGTATCGAAGGGGAACACCTCGACGGTGAAGTGGATCGCATCATGCAGAAGTCCGGGTTGCTCGGTGAAAACGGAATGCTCGACCTCTTCAAAGTTGCTGCTCTCTCCAAGCGCAATGTACCGATCGAGGGTGAAGTCGTTTCCCCAGTGATGGATTTGGACGAGAACCTGAACCGTCGAAACTACGGGATTCTGATCCGTGAGTCTCTGGATAGTGAAGGAAATGTCGAGTACCACCTGGGTGAACCCAAAGAGAAACCACTTGAGGGTCAGATCGTGGACAAAGGCGTAGAAGTACGGGTTATCCCTGACGATTACGAGTTTCCCCCACACGTATCGAAGCCGGGCGATGGTTACAAGCTGGATCACAGCAAGAACCCTCTTCGGGAACACTGGGAGAAATACGGCGATCCGTACGAAGGACGTCTACCGCAACCTACTCCTGAGCAACAAGTTACGATCGATCAACTTCTGGCGGAGAACGTTGATCCTGGACTGGCTGAGCGTGTTAAGCGCAGAATCAGGAGAGAAAGCTTGGGCGATCTGGAAGATATCAGTGATGTAGGGCTCCCGCCTGTTGTTGCTACACCGGAAGAAATCGCTGATGCTGAACAAGCTATGCAAGAAGCAGCCGATGGGAAACTGGACTACCTTCTCGAGGGTACTCAATGGGACCCTAAGCTGCGCAAGTAAAACCTAACACCCTTGGGCTATCAATTGCCTAAATAAACCTGTTCTATAAAAAGAATAAGGATGGGGGCTTTTATTCCCATCCTTATGGCATCTGCTCTAAGGAGAGTAATCCATGCCAATGCTTGACACCACACAAGTACGAGATGCGGTAGACTTGTTGGTAAGGCTCTATCCGCAAACCCGTTTCACCACGAAAGCCGGGAAAGCTATCATGCTCTTCCCACCTAACACCGCAACAGAAGCCTGTCAAGCTCTGAGTCTGCTTTCCCAAGCTGACCAAACGATTCACCAACAATACTTGGGCATGGAACTGAATCATCAAGTCTCCACTGTCCGCAACATGTACCACTACCCACACCAGTAAGGAAATGCCTACGATGGCTACTAAAGATACCGCCGCTAAAACCCCTGCCGCCAAGCCAGCCACTAAAGCTGCTGCAAAACCGGCTACCAAACCTGCGGCCAAGAAACCTGCTGCTGAAAAGAAACCTCGCACCCGTCGCACTGCTGCACAGATTGCCGAGGACAAGCTGAAATCCGAAGCGGCTGCTGGCGCCACCGGCGCTCAACCGAAAGGTCCTGAACCGGTTCAGGTCAAAGATGGTGAAAACCTGACTGACCTGGCCAAGCTCGCTGCTCACCGTCCACAAGCTGGCGCCATGGCTCGCCCTGCTGACAAAGCAGCGGCAGAACACAACCCAGCGCTGCATCACCCCACCCGTGCAGAACTGGGTGGCTACACCGCACTGAACGAAGTCAATCCGAAAGCCGAGACCGAAGCCTTGTCCAACCTGCACGAAGTCGAAACCGCCAAGCTGATCGTTGGTCAGTCCCTCGATGCTCTGCGCACCATCGAGGTTGCCAAGGGTCAGATCTGGACCGCTGAAAACTACCACGCTGGTGGTAGCCGTAACAAGTCGCTGGTTCGCTGGGCGCGCTACTTCGGCGTCGAAATGACCGCGATGGTCTGGATCAATGGTGATGTCAAGGCAGTCACCAAGGCCTTTGACTTCAACCAGAAGAACGGGGTCTACTTCCCGCAACACGCACATCCGTTCCACTACGATGTGTACGACGTAGACCAACCAGAGCGGTACGCTGGCTTCAACGGTATCCTGATCCAGCCGTTCGACTTCGACTCGGTTGAGAAGAAGGCTCGCGACTTCCAGAAAGCCAGCAGTTTCGAGGCTACTCTGGAACTGGCTGACCGCATTGCTGCGACTCTGCCGGTGGAAGAACTCAAGCGTGGTGATGTACTGCGTTCGATCCTGAACCCAGAAGAACACATCATCGTGCTCGAAGTCGGGGTCAAGAACTACTTCAACGAGCGCGATTACGGCTACGGCGGCCGTGGCCACAACGCGTCTCCGAAAGGCGACCTGCTGGCTCTGCAACTGAGCTTCTCCAAGTACGATCCGTTCGAACCGGTTCGTCTGGACAGCTACGGTAGCGAACCACGTTACTTCCACTCCACCATGTTCGAACGCGTCACCCGTCTGAAACTCGATGCCAGTAACGCTGACTTCGATGCTGATTACCTCGGCGGCGCTAACCTGGTCAAATAAGTACCAAGGGGTTGAGCGGTAGGGATGTTTCCTACCGCTCTTTTTTTGCACATTCAACTACGGAGTCTGAAGATGGACGTAGCAGCCCGAATCTTAGAACTTCGTGGACTGATCAACCAGTACAACAAAGAGTACCATGACGAGGATAAACCCACCGTCTCGGACTTTGTCTATAACAAGTTGTACCGAGAACTGGTAAGCCTCGAAGCTAAACACCCAGAACTCAAAACGGCAGACAGTCCTACGCAACAAGTTGGCCACGCGCCGTCTCCACGTGGCTTTAAGAAGGTCGAACACCTGAACCCGATGATCAGTCTCGGGAACTCGTTTAGCCTTGCCGAATTGGCGACTTGGGTAGACACTACGGGCATCCCGATCTACACCGAGAAAAAGCGCCTACCTATTCCTTTATATACAGTCGGTCACAAGATGGACGGACTGGCTGTATCTTTGCGGTACATTGATGGGGTCTTGGCTCTGGGGGCAACTCGGGGCGACGGTAGTATCGGAGAGGACGTTACCGACAACCTACGGGTGATCCGTGACATTCCCTTGGACCTGACTGGTTGGAACATTCCAGCCGAACTGGAAGTCCGTGGGGAAATCTACATGGCACGCAATGTCTTTGTAGAACTCAACGAGCAACGGGTAAGGAATGGTGAAGAACCATTTGCTAACTGTCGTAACGCAGCAGCAGGCACCCTACGCCAACTGGACCCGGAAGTCGTTCGTGAGCGCAAACTCTCGTTCCGTGCGTATGGCGAAATGAATCGGGTCGGCGATCACTACCTACACAGTCAATCCCTACTCCAGGGTTGGGGTTTCAAGGTTGTGGACGATACCCCGTGTAACAACCTCGACGAGATCTGGATGGCGATCACGTTGCTGGAAAATCTACGACCCTCCCTGAACCACGACATCGACGGGGCGGTAGTTAAGGTCAACCGTTACGAAGACCAAGATCGCTTAGGTTTCCGTAGTCGTGAACCACGTTGGGCTACTGCTTTCAAGTTCACCGCAGAAGAGGCCTTGAGCTTCCTGTGGAAAGTCGTGTTCCAAGTGGGACGTACCGGACAGATCACACCAGTGGCTAAAATCCAGCCAGTGGGTTGTGGGGGCGTCACGGTATCCTCGATTACGCTGCACAACTTCGCAGAGATCGAGCGACTGGGTCTAGGAATTCACGATCAGATCCGCATTCGTCGGGCTGGTGACGTGGTGCCGCAGATTGTCCGTGTCGAGAAGCAGATTGAGAATCGCATCCCGATTGAACTACCTACGTGCTGCCCAGTCTGTGAAACACCGCTACAGAAGGTCACTGAGTCGCTGACTATCTGCCCTGCGGGTTGGGGTTGTTCAGCACAACGTCTGCGCCGCTTTGAACACATGGTGAGCCGTAGCGCATTCAACATGGATGGTCTGGCTGAGAAAACCTTGGACGATTTGCTGGAGGCGAAACTCATTGCCAAACCAGCCGACCTGTTTAAGTTGACAGCGAAGGACTTTCTTATGTTACCGGGGTTTGCGTCTGTCTCAGCCAAGAACGCCGTTGACTGTATTAAGGATACACGTGGAGTTCCTTTCCACCGTATCTTGTTCTCCCTAGGGATTCCTGAGGTTGGGTTGTCGACAGCTAAAGACCTCGCCAGAAACTTCATGAACATGGGGGATTTGATTGAGGCGTCTTGGGATATCAAAAACCTGCTGGCTATTAAAGGCATCGGTCCAGAGACTGCCAATAACATCGTATCGTTCTTCCAAGATTTGGACAACTGTTCAATCGTGGGGGATTTGCTGGATCAGTTGGAACCAGAGTCTAACCCTCTGTACCAACAACAAGGTCGGACACTTCAGGGTCAAACCTGGGTGATCACTGGCTCCATCGACGGGAAGTCGAGGGATGATGTAAAAGACATACTGGAAAAGCTGGGGGCAAAAGTCTCAAGTGACGTCAGTAAGAAAACCACTTGCCTCATTGCTGGTGAAGGGGCAGGTTCTAAACTTGACAAAGCTAAGAAGCTGAATGTCAAAGTCCTCAACCCGATAGACTTCGATAAGTTTGTCCTGGATCTCCAGGCATCTAATCGAACGGAAGGATAATGATGAAGAAGAAAAAGGTTTACATGGGAGGTCGTAATAAACAACCCATGCCGTTTGCAAGGGAAAGTCGGGTCATTGATGTCGAAGCTGACTTCTTTGATCCGGCAGGTACGGTAGTGATTTCGGATTACCACATCGGAAGAAGTGGTGGCGCTACCCGAGTTCGAACCTTCAAGGAGCGTCTGCCAGCATACAAGAACTTGCTGGACGGCGTGCTGTCTGGAGCGGTAGTACCATTCATTGGGGGCGATTTCTTTGATCGCTCCGCCATGCAAGGGGAACCGAAGAATGACAAACGTATACCTGATGGAACGTGCCATGCAAACCCATGAAACTCTAACGTCGGCAACCTCGTTTCTGTTTTCACAACTCATCCAGAAACTTCTGATCCCACGCTTCCGGGATCAGCACGTGCACAGTGGCACCGTGACAGTTGATGGTAAGGAGTACACGCTGTACTTCAAGCGGATTGAGGCTACCGGTCTGGAGATTCATTTCCACCGGGCTTCGAAGACGATCTTCTTGGAGTACCGCAAAGACCTGTACGAGGAATTCCTCAGGGTCAAAACGCAGTTTCCAGCACCGGGTGGTGCAGGCTACAGTCCTGGGTTTGATAACCCGTGGTTGTGGCTCAAACTGTTAACTGCCTATATAGAGGCCTATCCGATGGGGCATGCAATCCTGTGCGAACAACCACAAAACGCTTGATCCGTCAACCAGGTGACGTTCACGATAGTTTTCAGGAAGCCCAAGACACTTTGGCGGGAGCGTTGTCCATTCCCAACATTGAGTTTGGCTATGTAACTCCTGACAACCGTCCTGTGTTCTTTGCTGACTGCGGTGACCAAGCGCCGTTACCAGAGTTGGGCCAACACGCCGTGGATTGCACAGTAGGTCAGTTTCATCACCAACAGTGGCCTGAACGCATTATTGGCGTTGAGGTTGCCCGGAGGACCCCGCAGTATGGGGATACTCTGGTGTATATGAGTGAAAGTCCGTACTTCTTGTTTGGCTTCCACCATCCAACAAAGGCGGATATCTCAGTGATGTACGTCATTTCAGATCATGAAATCGGGGGAATTACTCGTGAGTGGAAGGACGTCGATCTTTGAATCCCTAGGAGGGGATATGACTGAACCAGCAAAAACAACGGTGGTCTACCACCGGAACTGCGTTGATGGGATCACAGCCGCTTGGGTTGCTCATCAACGGCTCCCCCATGCAACTTTCGTGTCCGCCGAATATGGCGAAGCTCCACCGAAGATTGAGCGGGGCGAGATCCTTTACATCCTGGACTTCTCCTACCCGATCTCGGTGTTGCGGGAACTGTGTAAAGTGGCTGAACTGGTGATCGTCATTGACCACCACAAGACCACTGAAAAGATGTACACCGCGTTGAACAGCGAAACCAGCGCTGCTCAGCAGGCGTTCAACATCGCCGAGGACATGGGTAAACCTTACGAAGGCGCAATGCCTTACGAGGTGAATCCACCAAACCTCAAGCTGTACGTAGACATCTACGAATCCGGTGCTCAACTGGCGTGGAAGTTCTTCAACGGCGCGTCTGCTCCAGAACCAACCATCGTAACCATGTCGGGTGATGCCGACCTGTTCCGTTTCAAGGTTCCGGGTAGTCGCAGGTACAGCCGTGCTTGTGCTGCATTCCTGACCAGCAATACCGAAGCGGATCTGCTCCAGTGGGAAGCCCTGTCGCTGTTGCCTGCGCAGAACCTGATTGATGCAGGGGAAGTGCTGGAACGTAGCGACAACAACCTGCTGGATTGGTACGCTCGTGAAACTCGTCGTAACTTCACAGGTACTATTGAAACGGTCGATGGTTCTGAACCTATCGTCCTGATCGATGTACCGATGTTCAATGCACCGAAACCGCTGTACAGTGCGCTGAACGATCGTTACACCACGGAACACTCCTTGGTGATGAGTTACTTCGATACGGCAGACGCACGTGTGTTCCGTTTTAACTCGAGCCGCGACAACCCTAATGCTGCCGACTGCGAAGCAATCGCAACAGCACTGGGCGGTGGTGGCCACACCAACTCGGCGTCGGTCCGTGTTCCTCGTGATCACTGGCTGGCAAAGATCTAGGTAATACCACGGGGTCCTTTGGGGCCCCACTCTAACTCCCGCTCTTAGAAGAGCTAAGACTTATTAAGGTAGTAAACGTGGAAAAGTTCGGCGATCTGGATACTCTGTTGATTCTGGCCCTGACTCACAAGAATCATGGTTTCAAGGAAGTTCAGAAGAAAGCCTTGAAAATGGCTAAAAAGAAACAAACTGAGGGCATCGTTGCTCGAGCAATCCTCAAACCCATCATGGACCGGAAGACTCATTCCGACTCCTTGAAAGAATTGATGCTGTTCATTGACGAATACCTGTACTACGCACTGCCTGCTGCTGAGATCGGTAAGATCGATGCGTACTGCGGGATGGCTATCCTCCGTGAAGAAGAAGCCATTCCTGTTTGCGTACGTTACGAATCGGTGGAAGATTTCCACTGGGCTCGTGACAACGAAGCGGAACTGTGGACTGCTATCTGCAAAGACCTACTGTGGGATGCGTATAAAGAAATTCGTGTGCCATATGAAATAGAGATCTGCAAAGAAGATCCTACCAAACACTACGTCCAAGTGCCGCATGAACCTGTTGTGCTGACTGCTGACATTCTGATGTTCAGCAAGTACGGCTACAGCGGTTCCCCTAAACACTGGGGTCTAGAACTCAAGAAGAACGAACCACTGTTCCTGACTGAGCTGGTCTCTGAAGACCGGGAGACGCCTACCTTTTACTACGCGCCTGAGCGTCAGGTCGAGGCTTTAAAGAATGCACAAGCGGAAAGTGAATCTGATTGCGGCGATGGATGCTGAACGGGGCATCGGACTCAACAATAATCTCCCGTGGGAATGTCCAGAAGACTTGAGAAACTTCTACAACTACACCTACGGGAAAATCGTGATCGCTGGGAGTAAGACCGTCGACTCCCTGATCGCGCGTAAGAAGCTCCCCGCAGATGAATCGTGGGGCAGTGAGAAACAACCGTTGCTACCAGGCCGGGCTCTGATCGTATTGTCGGGGAAAGACTACGTCAGAGACTACCTGCGCTTCGGGCTGTATGTGGCTCGTGATCTGGAACATGCGTTCCAGCTTTGCGATGCCGTAAGGGAAAATTGGAGTCGCGCACTTGGGGTTGATTTAGGCAACCCCGTGGTAATTGGAGGGGCACAGCTTTACGCTGAGGTACTGGAAAAGGATTTGGTCGAGGAGATGTGCTTGACCACTGTCCACGGTACTTACCAGTGCGATACGTATTTTCCCGAATGGAATCCCCTGGAGTGGGATATCACATTCCACACCCAGGATGTTAAATTCGACATTAACGTATTGGAACGAAAGGTGATCAAAGATGAGCCTGCTTAGTCTGCGCCGTGAAGTGGCAGTTCCCGTGGGTATTGAAACTGGAATGTTCGATCCTAACCTGCCGTATGTGGCGGTGAAGAAAGCGTCCGGTGGATACGTGTATTTCAACATCAAATTTCAACAGCTCGGACTCATCGATCGCATCACGACCTCCCGTGAGGTCAAGAACCGTCGCAAGGTGTCGTTGGAAGTAATGACGGACCCTGCGCTGGTTGAGGCACTCAAGCCTTACGGCAATCCGATCTCGCTGCATAACACCAACCCTGAGTTGCTCGAGCAAATGGAAGCTGGAAACGTGATCCCGTGGAAACGCCTGCACTTGCAGGAATACCGCCAAGGTGAACGTGTGTTCTACGCGCCGACTACGGTACATTGACAGAGGGGGGCTTCGGCCCCTCTTTTTTTTTTTGCCCCATTCTTATGTCTGTAATTATTGAGGTAAGTTCCAATGACTAAAAGGGACTTGAGCTTCTATTGGGGACATAGTTTGTTTATCACGTTCGTGGTGACCTGGAGTCTCTACGAGCTATATAAAGCATGGGGCTAACATGACACAACTGCTAGGGTTTACAAAGTTCGATGCTGAGCTGATGGTTACTTACGACCATGAAGCCAGTAAACGCCTCGGTAAGGACTACTGGCGCGTTATGAAGGGGTTTCGCTATTACCTTGGGGCTAAGGGTAGCAATCAGTGGGTCGATGTTCCTGCGGGCTATCTGACTGACGGTGCCTCGGTACCACGGGCGTTCTGGTCGATCATTCCACCATGGGGAGCTTACGGTCAGGCTGCGGTAGTTCACGACATTCTCTGTGAGTATCTGTCGGTCACTGTCGACGGCGTTCCTAAACGCATTACAAGGCCGCAGGCGGATCTGGTATTGCTCGAGGCTATGAAGGTACTCGAAGTCCCAGAAGTCACCGCTGCGACTATCTACAACGCGGTTAAGCTGTATCAGATCACCTTCAATGTGACTGAACCATCTAACGATCCTGCCAAACGTGAACAAGAGTCGTTGTGGGCTCAAAGTCAAATGATGGCATAAACCCCTATTGTGTGAGCAGGAAGCACCCTATTACAAAACCGAGGTGTAACTGCCAACACTTAACACAATAGAAAAACTCCCCGAGTTTCTCTTGTCATCAATGGGATATGGAGTACGCGAGATGGCAACCATTGAAGCAGCGGTGGAGCGTAGAGATGGCCTAGCTTTAACCGACAACACCAAGATCATCTTGTTAGCAGAGGCCCCTAATCATCAGGGGATGGACGCTGTAGGGTTCTTTTCTTACAACAAGAAGGCCGATGGTTTTGCAACCAGGAAGCAATATTTTCAAATGGAGGTGAACGGCAACCTACACTCGGCCGCAGAACACAAAGAGATTGACCTCATCGTCTCCTTGGGCTCCTATCTGGAGCGTAAGTTCAAGGAGTGCGGTGTTACAGTGTTCGAAGTGCATCTACCAAAGACCCACGGTTATAGTGGGAACACCTATGGGTACGCAACTACCCTGCGACTGTTCCCACACGCTGGCATCCCTAAAAAGAAGCTGACGGCATAAAGAACCGTGACTGCTCTAGCATCCCTCCGAAGAAGGATGCTAGAGCATTTGGGCTTTTATGCCCATTGGCCACGGGAACACCGGTTGTGAAAGTTCGAGGAACTCTCTCACATAATTACGGGTATTTGCATAAGCTTGCCTTAGCAACGGATGATGCGGACCCGACAAGATAGACAGAAGCATTCCTTCGTGGAGCCTCAGGGGCGTCTCTACAAAGCGACCATGTTCTGTTTGGCTGGTTTCACAACTGCGGTGTTTCAAATCCGCGTAGCACAGGGGGTGTCGAAGCAGGTTAGAGCTTGCAACCGCCAGAGCCAGACTTTCAGTTAGCCATCCCGTTTGGGGTTTTACAGCAGTGATTGGTGTTTCGGGTGTAGCGGGTGTTACGTTTACTGTACCGATGCGATTGCCCATTTACGCCACCCTGTAGCTCCCCGGTGACGTGCTCCTTGGTAATCGCGTATTAGCGCTTCCATTGGTACGTTATCCTAGTTGCGTGTTGTTATTAATTCCCCGTGAGGCGATATCATATCGCTCTCATTAACTTAGGTGTGGTATGTACGAAATTACAAAACTCGGGACATACAGGGGAAAAGTAGAAAGATACCGATTGAAACAAATCTCAAGTGTATATTACCTAGGTGAACAGATTAGACTAATCTAAACCTGTTTACAACAACTTAAGTACCTTAGGAGGTAAACGATGTCTCAAGTAAATAACGAAGTTAAGAAAGGCTGGGTAGTAATTGACCAAACGGCCAAATCCAAAACCGAAGCAATGGCTGTCGGCTACGGGGCTCTGGTCCGCGATACCATTACCGGTCCAGTAGACACCTACGATCACAGCCGTTCGGTGATGACCAGCATGACCTACGTTCCCAACGTCAAGGTCGTTCCGGTGATTCCAACTGAACTGGCAATCGACGAGAAACCAGTTGAGCTGTACGAACTGGTTGCCCACTACCCAGGCCGTGGCGAGTGAACGAGGCAGGTAAGGAGGATAACGGAAGTTTTCCTCGTAACGAATGGGTTAGAGCTTCTTGCTCTAACCACGCGCGATACGGCACGATCCAAGAAACGTACTACATGTTGTTACCGCAAGGTGCAATGATGCGTACGGTCACTACTGTGATCGAAGTCCTATCAGAACAAACCGGTGTTCCTCGCCGGGCTAAAGCTACGTCCAGTAGTGAAGCATTGTGTTTCATCCCAGGGAACTACGCCCTGAAAATAAAACGGGGCACCGAGATCGTTGTCCTAGAACCTAAGAAATAATCCTCAGAAGGAAAGTAAGTAATGTCCGTAGCTGTTAAAACCAAAGACCTGGCCGACCACATCAACTCCCTGATCTGCGATCGCTTCGAACTCCTGATCAAGCTGGGCGTCACCAGCGACATCACCATCGAGTTCACTCGTAGCGAACTGCGGGAAGGGGTTACCAAAACCGACCGTATCAAGGACGTCAGCATTGCTGGCATGATCAAGAAGCTTCGTCACATGGGCTATCACGTTCGTGGTGAAGAAGACGGTGAAACTTTCCAGGTCACCTTCCGGGTACTCGAGTACCTCACTCGTTCGGCCACGCTGAAAGAAATGCAAGAAACCAATGACTACCTCGAGGACATCTTCATGCGTCCCACCGTAGTCCGTCAAGCGAGTGCCGAAGAATGATGGATAACAGTGCACCAGAAGAAGCCGAACTGACTCTGGAATTGATGCTGGCTGACATCCAGGATCTCACCTCGGGCTCTGTGACCATCCTGATCAATGAACACCGTGACAATCCCAAGTCCACCATTGAAGATGCCGTTGAGCATCTGCAAACGGTTGCTGGGTTGTCCGACGACGTGGTTCACGCCATGTTGGAAGTTGATCGCATCGTTCAGATCACCTGCCTTCCGGTAGAAGAAGACGGCGAAGAAGTAACGGTCTGGTCTCACACGTTTGAAGACGCTGTGCGCCAAGCCTACTTCGCGTTGCACATGCAGCTCGGAAAAGAAGGGGCATAATAAGGGTGAGTGAGAGAGCTTCGGCTCTCTCACTCTGAGTCCGCGTTAGACTCTTTTTTTTTTGCTTGTTTTGGCCTATGCAGCCATCTTCTCGTGCGAATCCCACCAGACGTTTGCGTTGCCACCATCCGACTCTGGTCGCCCGCCCACTTTCTTAAGGGTGCGGTCTGCTTTACCGTAGTCGTCAGGGATGTTACCAATCTTCTCGAACTTCAGAACGCAGTACAGATCTTTCTCAGGGGTGATCGTAACCTTACGGTGTTTACCGCGTTGGATAGTGAGGTAGCTCTCGCCGTTGAATTTCTCGATGTGAATCGTGATCTCCATGTCAACCTCTTGGTCGACCGTTCGGCAGGAGTCGTAGTAGCCTTTGTTGGCAATCTCTTGAACGAAGTTCTCGATCTGTTGCCGTACCAGCTCTTTGGCTTGCGTAGAGAGCTGATGGGGAGTAATGAAGGTAATGCCACGGGGTGCAGTGAAGTTACGCACACGACGTACGAGGTCGCGTGTCTCGAAGCCGTGAGGACCTTGTTGGCAGCCCTTCTTCGAGATCATGTTCAGGTAGTCGAACACACAGCAGTGAACTTCGAAACCTTCCGACTCGTACTTGGTGATCAAGTCGAACAGGTCGCGGTAGCTGAATAGAGACGGGTCCACTCGCAACATGCGGATGTGGTAGCCGTTACCCATCATGCGGCTCTTAACGTACGCAGCAGCCTCTTTCTGATCCACGCCACGGATCGACACTGCTTCGCCTGTTTCGTTCTCCTTAATAGAGACGTAGAGTTGCATGACGTTGTCGATGAGGTTGTTCTCTGCGGAAATGTGCAGGAGCAGTGGTTTCTTCGACGGGTCACGCATGTACGGTCGGTTGTACAAGCCGAACTGTTTAAACAGGTTCAGCGTAAAACCAGTTTTAAAGTTGTGTTGCAGCGCACCCAGCAGGATGAACTCACCACGACGGAAGCCGTCCTGGTCACCACACATCCGGTTAACGCCCTGCCAGCCCGTACGAAGCACGCCATTGGTCGAAAGCTCTTCCTGCGCCTGGTTCATCAGGGCCATCACAGCTTCGTCGTCATCGAGGTCTACAGAGCCTACAATCGCAGGGTTCTGTTCCACTGTCTGCATTTGAGCCAGCGGTTCAAGGTTACCCATAATGTCGTGGACGAAATTCTTCCAGTCAACACTGTGGGGATTAAAGGTGGACGCTGAATACGCTTGCTTCAAGATCTCGGTGATCTGTGCGCGGTTCATGTACGCGTTCAGTTCAGCACGATACTCGAGGATCGCCTTCTTCAACCAGATTTCGTTTTCGATGGGGTGAGTTGCAGCTTCGAACGCTTGATACAGCTCGTCCTCGTCCCCAACGTTTACACGTATCTTTTGAAGCAGGATAGTCCTGTCATAATCCTGGCTCGGAGGATTAGAGATCATCGCCAATGCGGTGTTTCTCAGAGCCTTGAGCGATTCACGTCCGCGGTCGGCCTCCATTGCCGTTTCTGGGATACGGACAGTGGCCACAACAGAGGCAGCCAACTCGCTCGAGTTTGAGTTCCGAGTCTCCAGTTGGCTTTCTCGATACAGGAGAGTGATCACCTGTATCAATAGCAGTTTTTCATCCATCACGGTTTTCCTAACGCGGAGTCTGTATAAATGAGAGTAGTCTTGGTACCCCTGTGGCTTATGAAAGCCCTGGAATACGCTAAAGTCGATCTGGCAACGGTCAACGACTTCCACCAGTTGCAGGCTATACTATCCCCTGAGGATGTAGCCAAATATGTCCTGCTCAACGAGAAGCGTGAAGCACTGTTCACTCGTGCCTTTGCAGAGACCTTCCCGTCGACCTGCACCTTACTTCTGTGTGACCCTCCGAAGGGTTCAGAAGATAGGTATCGCAAGATCAGTCAGATCGTTGACTACATGCGCGCCAAGGCTGCTCAAGGCTACAATGCTGATGAAGCCTGGCTGGGTCGTGACGATACAACCAACGATGAGTACACACTCACCGTTAAGTCAGTCGAATCTGATACGTTAATTGTTACACCTATCTTAGGACAGATGGGCGAATCTCCCTATGTCAACGGAGAGACCTTCTTGGACGAGCTGATGACCCGTTGGGTTATCGCTACTGGGTTGGCTAACGTCGCCCGTTCCGACTTCTTCCGGGAGTACTTAAATTCTCTCGGTAAACCTTGAAGTACGTAAATACGTATTTTATGTTTCAATGACTCTGCAACTCGGTTTGCTGTAAATGTTTAATTATATAGCAGCTATAACCGATACCGTTGTTTAGTCGCAACTGGTAAGGCAGCGTGCCGATTCCACCCCACTTGTACTTTCGTGAAAGTAAAAAGGACACATCGATATGTCATTTCTGAAATTCAAAGGCTCTGCTGGTTCGCCTCTGAACAACGTCCTGTCTGCCCTGCGTCAGACCATCGCTACCCAAGGCACGGACATTGCTTCCAAGGACATCACCGGTCAACTGATCTCCATGGAGTCCCTGGACGAAGGCCAGTTCGCTGAACTGGACCGCCGCGCCAAGGACATCGGTCGTGAGATCAAAGACGCTTTCGCAGCCCTGCGCCCTTCCCTGGAAGACGGTGAAGGCGAAGACGACGGCGAAGAAGACCTGACCGACACCCAACTGCAAGCCGGTGCGATCGCCGCAATGGCTGCTGGTAACCCGGCCGAATACGCCGAAGTCGCCATGCGTTCCCAGGCTTCCGGTGACAACGTTGTTGACATCGGTTCGAGCGGTGCTGCTGGTGTCGTTGACACCCGTGACACTCCTTCCCTGGAATCGTTCGACGAACGTGAGCTGGCCAAGTTCCTGCCTTACTCCATCGTCTTCAACGTGAAAGCGGCTGTTCAAGACAGCTTCTCCGAAATGTGGTACCCGACTACTGTCGTACCGCCGGAGCAAGGTGGCCTGGACATCACCGTTCGCCGTACCCTGGTTCACAACGCCATCCAGCACAGCAACACCGGTAAGGTGACTGACTGGAACCGTAAGAACCTGGTCGAAGCTGCCATGGACCACAAAATCCTGGCCGACGAATCCACCAGCCTGATCCCAGTCGTTCTCGCCAACGGCGGCAACGCTGACAAGTTCATCGACGCCGCACTGGTCGCTCCGACCGTTCGCCGCATCTCGAACATCGACGTACCGACCGCGCCTCTGGCCATCAACGTCGAGCTGAACCTGCTGGGCCTGTCGCAGCACCCAGGTCTGATCGGCGCTGGCATCATCGACCACACCGACGCGATCGACAACTCGATCGGTCTGGAAAACATCTACATCCAGCTCGCCGACGGCGAAGCTGTGAAGTACGTGACCAGCCGTCTGGCCCGCAGCCACTTCGTGAAGTCGGTTGAAGGCGCCAACCGTGAGATGAACCTGAACTTCAAGACCGCTGACCTGGTCCTGGACAAAGACACTCTCACCACCGCTGGTGTTGCTCCGACCCTGCTGGCCGCCATCACCACTGCCAACGTCACCGTACGCCTGGCTGTGAACCTGAACGGCGACTTCGACACCCAGCTCGGCAACGGTCGCGTTTACAGCTCGCCTGTAACCGTTGACAGCATCATCGATGCTGACGGCAAAGAAATCAGCCTGGTCTCCGGCGCTGGTGCTCCAATCGTGCTGTCCCTGAAAGACGCCAAGGTCGTTGCTTACGATCTGAAGGCCGCTCGTACCAACAGCAACCGTCGTACTCGTGGTCTGCTGCTGGATACCAACGATCGCACCTTCCGTTTCCACATCCCGCTGGGTGCTCCGATCTCCGCGCCTTCCCCGGCCGGTTCGAACCGCGACGCTCGCGACCTGGAAATGCTGATCAACGCCGTGCGCGTGCGTAACACCAACAACGCGGTTACCCGCCTGTTGAACTACGCAGAAACCCTGAAGTCGTACGCCAAGGCCGTGAAACGCCAGGACACCATCCCTGAAGTGGAAGGTGTTGGTCGCTTCCTGATCAAACCTTTCTTCGAAGAGAAGGAAATCGATCTGGAGCAAGAGATCAACTCCATCCGTGACATGGACCGTGCCCAGGACATCAACGCCATCCTGGTTAACGCCATTCGTGACGTGTCCTACCGCATGTACCGCGACACCGGCTACCAGCCTGCGCTGAACGCTGCCGTAACTGGCTCGCAACAGCCGAAGCTGCTGATCGGTACCGACGTGGTTCTGCAACGTCACCTGATGGTTGTCGGCGACAGCCGCACCTTCGGTATCGCGTTCCCAGAGTACCAAATCGAGTCCTCCTTCGACTTCCGTATGAAGGACACCATCATCATCGGTCTGACCCGCATGGGTCAATCCGAAGGCATCGACCCGCTCACCTTCGGTGTGCACGCGTGGATTCCTGAGCTGGCTTCCAGCATGATGGTTCAGCGTGACGGCGGCACCTACCCAGAAGCCATGGTGCAACCGCGTAACCTCCACATCAACCACCTGCCAGCCATGGCAGTGATCAAAGTGAAGGGGTTGGACAAAGTTCTCACCAACAAAATCGTTGTTGCCACTCAAGAGCAACCGTAAGCGACCGTTGGCTGAACTGGTCACAACCACTAGACTTCCTGGTCTACGGTTGGTTACACCTCCTTAGGAGCTTCGGCTCCTTTGGAGTGTCCTTTAAGTGGGGACTCAAAGGAACCCTCCTGAGCTTTCGGGCTCAGGAGGAATTCCTTCTTTTTATGCCGCCTTTATTGAAACCTATTTGAAGTGTATATTATCAAAGTGACCAACCACAGAGGAATCGCACGTTCTACCAAAAGACAAAATAGATCTTCCCTATTGTCAGTGTGAACCTATGAGCCAATATATCCACAACAACCAACTGATAAACCGAGAAGCAACCCTGACCGAAGTGCCTGGTGCACTTGAATTAGGTCCCGGTGCACAACTTTCCATAGAGAAGGAGTTTTATAACGGGTTTAGAGTTCCCGTTACATTAGTTGACCGTTCTGGTATGCCCCTGACTATTCAACCTATGAATGTCAAGGCTCTTAACAAATTCATCGTGCGATACACGATCAAGTATCGTTCCGGTGTAAAAATCGACGTAGACCGCTTATCAAATGCTACCTCTGATGGAATGCGTGCGTTGAGAGATGCCGTCCTTCAGGGAAGTGTGCGACAGCGAATGGGACAGTGTCATGCCCAAGTGGACTACGGTGTTGATGAGGCTGATGTAGCCGCATCTGGAGGATCATTATACCTTGTAAACCTTGACGTCGTGGTTTCCACGATGCAAGGGGGTTATGTCCCGCATCATCCTTTCAGTATGGAAGGAATTCGCAACCGCCTCGTAGCTGAAAACGAAACGATCAACACCGTGGGAGCGGTGGGGTACTTCCTACAGATTGTCGACAATGAAGACATCTTCGGACCTCGTTTCATTAACATCAACAAAGAGATCTTCCTAGTGCAGCCCACGAAAGACCCCGGTCGAAAGTCTGGAGTCTATCGAGCATCCACAGCGCCTGTTTCCGAACAAGGGGGAGTCGGTGCACCTAGGTCAGATTTCTTCGCCTTCCCAGAAGCTGAGGAATTCTTGGGAATGTTTAAGTCCTACGAAGAAGCAATGGTAATGGGAGACATTGCTGCTGAGAGGAAACGTGAGCTTGATCAGTATGCCCATGAGTTGAAGGAGACGGAGCATCGACTTCGCATGGAGCGTCTACAACGCGATCAAGAGCATGAGGAATGGAAACGCAACATCGAGGAAAGGCGCGTCGCGGAGGAAAGTGACCGTAAAGCGCAGGAGCACAGGTGGAAGCTGGAGGAAGCTCGTATCAACGAGGCTAGCGCCAGGCTAAAAGAGGAACAGACTCGAGTAGAGCACTTGCGAGCAATTTCGTCTCTCGAGCGCAAAGACCACTACGAAGAACGCAGTTATGCGAGAAAAGACTCTTCGGAGTTTCTCAAGTGGGTTCCCGCCATTGCAACTGGACTTGCGGCTATCTTTCTAGCATTCAAGTAGTTGTTAGAAGAATGGGGCATTAGCAACAATGGATAACCTCCTATTTGGCCGGATTCATGAGAAGGCCATTCCGCGCATGAATGAAAAGGTCATGAGAGGCCTAGCCGTAGAGCAGATGCGTGTTGTTGAGCGTCATGTGGATGGGTTGTTCAGGAGCATCTCTAAAAGCTTCCCACCAGGGTTGCGTTATGAGGGATGCACACGCTGTACACCTCAGGAAGAGTACAACGTGGTTACGCCGAAGCGGAGCGGGAAGCCGGTGTTTGACATCGCGCGGAACAATCTGTTCTTGATGAAGTATCGGTTCACGTACAATGGGGAACCTATGTACGAACCGCACATGTACTTGCCATACATGACTCAGGCTGGCTTGATCACAATCCGTGGCAGTACGTTCTCGATCAGTCCTGTACTGGCCGACCGTGCAATCAGCTACGGTGTTAACACGATCTTTATTCCACTCCAGGTAACGAAACTTACCTTCGAGCGGTTGGATCACACGTTCCGTATCTATGACATCGAAGAAGGTGGCTTAGAGACGAGTTGGAACGAAACGGCGAACGTGGCATGGGCCACGGTCTATAATCGTAACCCTGCGCAGGGAACCGGAAACAGAAATCGCATCACAGCGAAACACACGATGGCGCATTACCTCTTTAGCAAGTATGGGGTTAGCCAGGCGTTTAAGATGATGTCAAACACGGATGTTTTCGTTGGATACCCCGACGAGATCAACTATGACATCTACCCGAAGGAAGAATGGCTGATCTGCGGTTCCAAGCAGCTCTGTCCACGAAGCCTTCGGGGTGTTCGTCGCAGCGGATACATTCCCACGAATATCCGCTTAGCAATTCGCCGTACGGCTTGGACTACCCAGAACATCGGTTTGGTGGCCGGATTCTTCTACGTTACGGATCATTTCCCGCAGCGTGTAGAACCTGAGTTCATTGAGAGCACCCGATTCTGGCGTATTCTGCTGGGGCACCTGATCTTCGGCCCAGGGCAAAGTGAAGGTAAACTGGCAGACGAGATTGACAACCACATCGAGTCTTTGGATGAGTCCCTGGACGAACGATCGCGGTTGGACCTTCTCAGTGAGAATATCCACGCAAATGACATATACCAACTGTTCGCGTTCATCATTGGAGCGCTTTCAGAGATGGTCATCCAGTCGGACAACGTTGAGTCCACGATGTACGACAAGGAGTTGATGGTATTGCGTTACGCTTTGTTCGATATCAACAAGGCTATCTCTCACTTCAAATTCGCCTTGCAGAAGGCGGTACGGAAACCAAAAGTAAAAGAGGAAATCAACAGTGCACTACGGCGTAACCTGACTGTAGATGCGATCATGAAGATCAACCGGCAGCACGGCGAGGTTGCAGGCGTCTCCAGCCCAGGGGATAACCTGTACTTCAAGATCACGTCGAACCTGGTCCCACAGACCAGCGCTACTGGTAACGGTCGCAACAGCGGGAAGTCTTCTGCTGGTGATGCGTCCAAATTGTTGCACTCGTCGATTGTAGAGGTGGGAAGTTACAACAACCTACCTAAGGCGAGCCCGAGTGGGCGTACGCGCATTTCGCCTTACGTTCAATACGATGATTCTTATCGTGTTGTCAGGAACGAGAAGTTCCGTGAACTGATTGACAACGTACAACGACGAATCCAATTTACAAAATACGCTTAGGTGGAGTTAACCCAGATGTCGTTCTTTAACCAATCCAACAACATGGGCAAGCAGTACTCTGCTAATGAGCCAAACCCTACGTTTTACGTACAGGGCGCACCGTATCAGATTCCTTTCCAGAATCAGTTCCCTGCTATCGTAAACGGGTACGTGATCAAACTGCTGCAAGACAATGCGCAGAAGAACCCTCTGCGTTGCTACATGTTCAACATGGCGTCGGACAACGCCTGGCAGAACGACACGTATCTGACTCTGCTCAACAGCACCACGCAACTGGCTGAGGCTATGGCGAAACTGCCCGCTAGCCAAGGTCAGTCGCAGGAGCAAATCGTGGCGAATGCTGCGAATGAGATCGTCACTTGCTACACGGCGACTATCGCGCAGCAAAACCCGATGGTTAAGCAGATGATGGGGATCGGTATCGAAGCCGAGATCCAGCGCCTGCTGATGCGTCAAGAGCAGTTGGCTCAAGCAGTACAGCAGTTGTCCCAACCCCAGCAATCCTTCCAAGGTAGCTGGCCCAACAACAACCAACCACAAGCAAGTGCCTGGCCTGGAAACCAGCAACAGCAATCCTCGTTCCAAGCTGCGCGACAAGGTAGTGGCTGGCCCTACACTGGTGGCGGTGCTGCACCAGCAGGGAACCCCAACATCAACTGGGGTCGTTTTGCCAATACCCAAAGCACCATCGCGCAGGTTAACTCAGTCTACGAAAACCCCAACTCCGGGTATAAAGGACGGACGGCCCTGCGCCCGCAAGGAGTTGATCCAGCTCCACAGCAGGCGCAACAGGAAACCCCGGCTCCAGCCTCCAACGCCTTTGTGGCCTCTCGTGGCCGTAGTTCTCAAGGGCCAGTGCAGCCTACGGGAAGCCCCAACGGTGTTGTTGAGGAAATGTTCAATGACTTCGGGACTACCAACGTGCAACAAGCACCCGTGAACAAGCAGCAGCAAGAATTCGCTGCACGCGTAGAACAACAACGGGCACAAGCGGCGCTCACCCCTGAACCGCTGGTCGAACCTGTACAGGCTCAAGTTGTCGGTGATGCAAGCCTACAAAGTAAAGTGGATCTGAACTCGATCAACGAGGATCGTCCATACGACTACGTACGCCTGCAAAACGGTAGCGAGATCCGTCCGGCTCACTCCAGCGGCTGGGACCTGACCTGGAATGTTGATGTTCCATGGCCAGAAGCGTTCAACCCTCTCACCCACATGAAGTTCCACGTTCGTGCTCCTCAAGCCGACGGCACCTTCGTTGTGAAGGAAATCGTTAAGGTTATCGAGGAGAAAGAAATGGAACAGATGGAGTATCTGCAACACGAAATCCGTCAGCGTAAGCCTTACCAACTGGATGAAACCAAGAAGGTAGTACCTACCAACTGGCGTGAAGTGGCTGATCTGGACAAACCGCAAGTCATTGTTGATCCTGAGGATCACAGTGAAACTCCTGTGGAGAATCCTGAGGTGAAGATCATTCCGACGGAAATCGAGGCTCACTCCTTCCGGGAAGCCGAGATCAAATGCCTGAACGAAGTCATCAAGCTGGGCGCTGACAACTTTGACGGGAAAGTGCGCGAGTACTACTTCCGTGAGATGCAGCCAGTGTCGGTTGATGGTGCCATGATTGGTGTGATGTTGGAATTGGCCAAGAAGCAAACCCTCGTGGGCGCAGCGAAGTTCTTGGCTGATCACATGGAGCGTGAGCAGATCACTGCTCGTCTGTACAACGTGCTGAACGAAGCTCTGACTGCTCGTGTGAATGAAGCACTGGCTGTCAACCTGGGTTACGGTAACACCCTCGAAATCGAAAACTTCGTGGCTGACATCGAATCCCTGGGCGAAGCTCTGCTCGAAGATCAAATGGGTCTGTTGTGGACCCTGCTGAACCAAGAGCGTGCTGAAGACATCATCAAGCCAATCACCAACATCCTGAAAGGCGATGAGTACTGGGACTACCTGAGCAAGTTGGGTGACCAGATGACTCGCGAAAACAAGGCCAAGGTGAATACGATCCTGGCGCGCTTCGAGAAGTTCTCGGTTACCCACGTACCGTGGTCTGCTGAGATCTACGGCGAGCAAGCTCAGATCGTCAAAGCTTCGAACCAGCCTGACCTGCACGCAGCCTGTGTAGCGATCCTGGAGCGTTGCAAGCAGCAGTCGGTGAAGTTCAGCCGTCACTACCTGATCGACTGCTATGGTCGTGTGGTAGAAGTCCTGCCGGGTTACCTCGGTCTGAAAGCTGTACTGGTACGCAGCGTTAAGCTGTAAGCAACGGTGGGGACCTTCGGGTCCCCACTATGCCCTCAACTAAAAGCCTAAGAAGGTTCGATATGTCTTTGACTATCCTGATGTTCAAGAGTACTCCCTGGGAAAACTGGGACCACGAGAAAGATCTCAACGACCTGGTTACCCACATTGATGTATTGGATGGACTCAACCTTCGTGGTGATGTCATCCACGGTAACTTCGAAATCCAGCGCATCAGTACTGGTGAGAAACAAGCCGAGGAACAGTTCGGCTATATCGTCACCCTAAATGACCAGCACTTCCACTCCAAAGATGTCTACATGGTGCTGTACGGGGTGGGTGAGCCGGGTAATCCGGTTGTTGCCGAAACCGCCAGGGCTGTACGTAACACCATCAGCGTGGATGTGATCGACGGCTACATGATCAAAGACAACTGTGTCCTGCGGTTCGACGGTGGCGGCGACGCTGTTCGTAATGCTCAGGCGGAACACAGTCGTCGCACTGATCTGCGTATCGTTCACTAACGGGGGAGGAGCCATGCCTGTAACCGTTATGCACTTCACTCCTGAACCCACGGTAGACATCACCTCAGCTTTCGGTGAGGAAGTCCTCCAGTACATCCCGTTTTGTCGGGGTAAACAGTTTGGTGGATCTGCTCGCTGGACGAACGTGTTGGGTTTTGCGGCGGCCTGTACGGTAGTGTTCATCAACGATGACGTTCATCACTCCGATGACCTCCATGTTCTGTTCTCCCTACCTGGTGGAAGCTTCTACTTCCAGAAGGCAGCTTACGATCACGAAATCAATCAGTGTGTTGAGTTGTTGGAGCTTGCATTTGGCACACCGCACTCCGACGTCGATCATTGTGCGAATGGTGATGTAGCTATGGTATTCAAGGGTGTGGCTCCTCTGGCTCGTCAGCGAATACTCGACGACAACCGCAAGAACATGTTGTCGTCTGTTTGACGGCATAAAGAGCCCCGGTTTCCCAGGGCTCTTTTTTTTGGCTTTTATGCCGGGTTTTCGTTGTCGCGACGTTTCTGCTTGGTAGATTCCAAGAACTCGCTCAGCGAACCGGTGCTACCACCAGCGTCAGGCGAACCCTCTTCACCGATATCCTCATCGGTATCCCCACCATTGTCGTTACCGCCGTCTCCACCGGAGTCAGCAGCATCGGCTGCATCTGCGTCATCTACTTCGAGACTTTCATCGTCGGAGTCAGTGGAATCATCACCAGAGTCATCGCCTCCAGTGTCAGAGTCCATGTCGAACTCATCGCCCCCACCGAACTCGTCGTCACCCATCCCATCATCACCCATTCCGTCGTCGTCTCCACTGGAGTCGTCATCGGAGGAGCCGTAATCACCACCACCGCCACCTACTTCAATGTGTTTGTCGGCTTCTACTGCTTCGGTGAGTTTGTTACGCTCTTCTTGGGCTTCTGCTACTTTTACCATGTACCCTTGGATACTGGCGCCAATAGCGTCGATGTGTTGAGTGTGCTCAGTGAGCAAGTCAATCATCGGGTGGTCTTCTTCGGTGAACGTGGCAAGTTCAGCCAACTCAGGCATCATGTTGTTCTCACGCATCCACTTACGCTTGAAGTGTGCAAGGATAGCTGCTTTCACAACGTCTACCGATTCCTGCTGGTCACCCATAGCAGTACCATCCAGGAAGTCGCTGGAGAAGTACGCCTCGAGACACTTCTCGAGTGCTTCGACGTATTTGTCGTAGGCTTCCATCTGGCGTTCGATAGTGATGCTGTCAGGACGAGGCAACGACACAGCGATCGCGTTCACGAATTCGTGGAGAATCGTTTCAGTGTCTGGTGCTTCCTCACCATCGGCAACCTCGATCAACTTGCGGTTGGCTTCAATAGCTTTGCGCAGTTTGTCGAGCAGGTTCCCGGAGTTGAACACGTACTTGCGAATGAACTCACCCAACAACTCAGTAAAGAGATCTTGGTAGAGCATCACTCGTTTGGTCAGCAACAGGTTGGAGGTCACGATGCTGGCTGCGAACTCTACGTTGTAACCGTTGTCCACCGTTTCAGGCGACAGACCCAGCGACATCAAGAATTGCTTCTTGAGGTTGTCTTCCAGATCCGTGTCTGGCTTGGCTACCGAACGTTGACGGTCTTCAACTTCCATGCGGGTTTCCGGGTAAGCCGGGGAACCAGTTACATGAAGGTCAACACCTGCGTTCTGGAGGAAGTTCACGATGTCCACAGGACTCGACGCACCCAGAGGGTAAGAAGCTTGACGAGTCTGCGTGTAGTTGTGAACCAGTTTCTCCACGGTACCAGACGGATCGGGGTCAGTCGGGTCCAGGGTAATGTTCAGACCAGTGTGCGGAACAGAGTTCTTCACGGCAGCCATGGTGTTGGACAACATCATCATGACTCGCAGGGAGGCCAGGATCTTGTTGTCTTCCAGCAGCGACTTACCCACACCCCAACGGTTGTAGTCGAAGGCGAAGTAAGTCACCAGCTCAGCCGGTACGAACAGCAACTGAGTGGACATGTTGGCAAAGGTACGCGCCAGCATGATCCGGTACACTTCCAACGGACGAGAGATCTCGATGTTGTCAGCGTAGATACCGTTGCGCAGACGAGCAATCAGGTCTTCTTCCACGAGCTGGGCGTAGATCCGAGTAGCTTCTTCGGTGTCCACGTCAGAACGTTGTTGGTAACCTTCTACCGTGCGTTGGCCTTGAGAGATCAACTGGGACGCCATGTCCTTGTTAATCGTCATGTTCATGTTCAGGTCGTTGTAGTACTCTGAACGGTTGGCCTTCACAACTGGGTTACCAGTCTGGTCGAGGAGCACGAAGTAACCGATGTGTTCTTCTGGCGAACCAGGAACGTGAACCGGAATGATCGACTCGGACGGCAGACGCATGACCAAGGGGTGTCCCACGGTAGCACGCTTGATCTGATCCTTGGTCTTCATCGCAACCACAGGACGCATTGGGTTGGTCCGCGGACGATAGAACGACATCTGGATATCGTCACGAGAGACTTCGTTCTGCGACTCCATACCAAAGCCACGGCTGCGGAACGTAGTCGCCAGATGTTGACGACGTTGCAGTTCATGGGCAAATGGCGCTTTCAGAACGTCTGGGTTATCCGACACAGTGATGCGAGTGTCGAAGTTACCCTTCTTCAAACGTGGCCGAAGCATGCGGAAGTTCTGAGTGTAGTACTGGTTCATATCCTCCAAACCAATACCCCGTTGACGGCTGCGCGGGATCTTCTTCCCGTCTTCCATCGTCGAGTCACCCAGGATGCCGATGCTATAGTTGAACAGATCCGAACTCTTCCCACTCAGGGATTCCAGACCGACTCCTGCCTTGTCGCCGTTGATGATTTCATCGACAGACGACTCAGGAATGATCAGAACTGGGTACGAGCCTTTCTTGAACAGAACGTCCGAAAGAATCGTCTTCAGTTGGGGATCTATTTTATAGACTTTGGTGAAAAACTCCTCGACCACGGCCAAGAGAACCCCTGTGATGTCTCCCTTCAAGGAGGTCTCATTACAGAGGTAATTGAGTTCTGTGGTTACCATGTCCTTTGGGGACAGGATACTACTGACCAGAATCTGTTCTGCCAGTTCGGTATCTGGCAGCATCTGGTAGAGGTTGGCTGCGTCAGTAACGTTAGACGCGGTAGTGTCCGAGACTTTGTTCAGGTAGCCCGAGGTGGGCATGTCTGCACCACCACGGTTGTTCTGGCCAGTGTTGATGTCCAGTACATCGGTACCGGCCCGGACCAGCTTACTTACGACAGCGGTCGCCAGCGGACGTTTCTTGAACAGCCCGAGTTTTTCGAAACGCCGTTTCTGACTGTCCAGCCCCAGCATCTGCATCTGGTTGGCGTCATAGTTAGGGCCCATATTACCGCTCCCAGTGACAATTTAAGAAAGTTGATTGGAGGACCGTGACGTGTCCAACGCTTACTACAGACTCTACGTGGACTCCATCCTCACGATGGCGAAAACGATTGTCATCAAGAGTGAAGCGAGTGCTAACGCTATAAATACAGGTCTGTCCGAGAAGAAGGTATACGTCAACGTAGACGATCCTACCACATGGAAATACTATCTGAATTTAGCTGGGCGTTATCACTCAACCGACACTAAGATGACTGTGGTGTCATTGGAGACTCGTCAAGAGATTTCCTTCGACATCGAGACGCTTGCGATCCACCGCGATACCCTGAGAGCATACGCTTACGGGACTCGCTATTACAACGATTTGGTGAAGCGATACCCAGACCAAGAGGACTTGATCTTAGGTATCCTCAATCCAGTCGACCTTCAAACGGCCATTGATGCACCGGATGGGAAGATCCTCTGGATTGACCGCTCCTTAATAGAGGAGAATGAAACTGGTCTGGTTGACCAGATCCAAGAAAAGATTGATGCCCGTTATACTCGATGGGACATTCCAGAGTACGCCATTGTTGACGACCTTTACCCGGCCGCCTTCTTAGCGTTGCTGTATTTGGAACTCCCACTGATTATCGAGAACGCACGCCTTGAGAACTGTCGGACGGAGCAGGTACACAGCTTCCATATCCGAGAGTACTTAGCGTCGCACGGACGACTCGATCAGTACATCACCCACATGACCAAAGAGCAGATGCTCTTCTTCTACCGGAACATTCTGTACATCCAGCGCAACGCTGGTAAGCAGGACACGTTCGACTGGTTGGTCGAGAAGGTGATGACGTTAAGGATGCTTCCGGTATCGGAATACAACCTACATCATAACGTAAGTGATCAACCGGACAACTTGTACCCCACTGTAGAGGTCAAGCGAAAAGAGCTGTCTCGCCTGTCGAGCGGTAACCCGGTAGATACGTGGACTGTCCAAGGAATCGTTGAACGTGAGTCTGGGATTGCCCCAGGTAACTACAACGAGACGGATCGTGAAGTTCGCAATGTCACGGACTTGATGAAGAACAGTCCAAAGAACCGCCTCAAGACTAAGGTCCTCGAGTCTTCAGTGGTTGACCGTAGTAACGACTACGCTGTCACGTTCTCTGATGTATTGTTGAACCACTGGTTATACTTCTCCACGGAAGGGCTCTACACCACCATTATCTCCTTCGACAACCCGTTGACTGGTGATCAGGTGTGGATGAATGCCAAGGATGCATTTATTCTGTTCCTTTATTCCCTCAACCGGGCGTTGGGACAGGAGATGCCGTACGTTCCGAACATTGATGCATTCTTTGTTCGTCGTCGGGTGTTGCCTACTTTTGCAGACTTGCGCAAGATCACCGAGCAGCAATACGTCTCTGATGCGTTGCTCAACGCGATGCTTCGCGATCAGCCTGTCATTGACAAGGTGATGTCTGTTGATGCTTTCTATAACAAGTGTGTGGAGATCCACGCTGCTTGGCGAGAGCATAACTGGTTGTATACCACGCAAGAGCACCATGTCTCGCGTGGCCAAGCAGAAGCAGCAGCAAACCACCTGTACATGATCAAGGAGTGCAACTTAGCTGACAAGGTGACCTACGACCAATGGTTGAAGGATCACCAACTGGATGTAACGAACTTTGGGCAACCTGAGTTCGAAATGCTGTACAACAACCTGTTAGCGCTTTGCACAGGCACCAGCTTGCACGTCACGGTTTCCCTGGAAGAACTCCAGAACGCCATGATTCGTCTGTTGGGCCAACTGAGTAGTTACACCGTTCAGTTCTTGAAAGAGCTGCGCGGCACCAACATGATTGCGCTCAACTGGTCAGCCATTCGTGTGGGCGATACCGCAGGTGATGGTGCTGGTGGAATGAAAGTCCACAGTGCCAACGTCTACGTACAAGGGATGAATGGTACAGGCAAACACACAGACATCACGGACTTGGATTCCATTACGTTCGAGATGACTACCAGTGCAGAAGAACGCTCCTCGGGTGGTTATGATCCGACGGTGAACTTCGGTGCCGATGCCTACACCAGTTACCACACTCGGTACGTTATCCCAACGGTTTACCTGTCGGTCCCTGAGATCAAAGTGCTGGATCTGGACGACGTCATCAACAAGACGCCGGTACCAGAATACCTGTACCCAGAGACTCCACCGCACAACATCGGCGAATACAAACACATCGACACTGTGTTGACCAAAGTCAACTTGGATGGTTTCGATTACAGTCCAAACAGTGTACCTCCGATCGTCTCTCTGACGCTCAATGGGTTTGACTACTCGCCGTTCCGCGAAGTGAAGATCGAGCTGCAACATCTGGATGGTTTCGACTATCCGGCAGCGCCTCCTCCAATTGATTTCCGCCCAGAGTTGGACGGTTTCCATTACGAGGATCTGGGTGAGCAGTTAGCTCTGACCAAAGACCAGACTGGCTTCGATTACCCAGCACCGCTGGTGGTTGAAGAACTGGAGACGGATCTGACGGGTCTGGATTACGGTCCACAACCAGAAGACCTGCAACTGGTCGATGAAATGCCTGGGTTTGATTATCCAGCCGGACGAAAGCCTCTGAACCTTAATCCTGTTATGGAAGGGTTCGAGTATGGCGAGGCGAAACCACTTCAACCGCTGACTGTTGAAGGTTTCGATTACACACCGTTTGAAGAAACGGCAGTGTCGTTGGAACCTCTGATGGAAGGTCTGGAGTACGGTGAACCTTTACCTGATCTGGCACTGTCAGGCGAGATGGAAGGCTTTGAGTATTCGAACGAACTGGCTGACATGGTAGTAATTACCCGTCTGCCTGGTTTGGTCTTGACTCCACGTCCCTTTGTCCGACTTGATGGACTGACGTTGAACCCACCTGAGTGACCTTAACGAGGTGCTTGCACATTCTTTCGGGGGTGTGCAAGCCCTTTTCTTTTTTGCTTGTAAGGAGTGAGGACAGTGCTAGACACGATCGGTCTTCTTCAACTGACTCCGACGGCAGCTTTGCTTGAGATTGCAGGGGCACGTAACAATGTGACCTTGCGAGAAGACATCATCCAGATCGCTGACGTAACGGCGCTGACTGGACGACAGACTCAGGTGACGCTGAAAGTACGCAAGAGCTTTGATCCCTTTGCTCCCGTACCTTTCTCCGGCGAGTCAATCTTCACCTACAACCGGTTGGACTTAGGCACTTTCTTTGAGGGTGTAAAGATCAACCTGACGTTGGACTTACCAACCACTACCGCCCAACTCGTGGACATCCTGACCGCTGAGTATGGCTACGTGTTTGACAGTGATGACTTCTACGAGGAAATCATTACAGTATCCAACGCTCACGGTTACGTCCTCCGGGCAACACCTCGCTCTAAACGTTGGATTGGTGAGCTGACAGTTAACCTCCTGCCTCGTGATTCCCTGGAAGCACTGGCGAAGGTAAGCGACCTCGGCGGTATCGACGTAGTAGAAAACCAAGGGCGTCCATTCGTTACCCATCGTAAACCGTTCACTGACGGTCTGTTCTATGGGATCTACCTGACGGACATTCGTAAAGGACCTGTGACTGACGCAGTTACCTTGGCGAAGTACTTGGATGTGATCTACGGTGATCTTCCAATCGGTACACAAACTACGTGGAAATACCAGAACACCCCAGGACCTCGTAACCTGTTCGGTGCTACGGTGAAATTCAACGGTCGGGTTGAGAACTACGGACTGGTTCCATACAACAGCGCAGCAACCAAAGCGTTGGTGATCGAGCTGTCGTCTCACTACTGTACAGACGTTGGTGGGGACCTTGTGGTCTACTACAGCTCACGTCTGGGTGAGATCCTGCCTGAGTTCCCAATCACGTTCAAGTCGCCTCCAGAGCTGCTTAACGGTGGTCAGTACCACGGTCACAATTACCCAGCGCAGATTACTGCATTCCCAACTGACTACGAATTCACGATCAACAACACTGATGTGGACTTCCTCAACTTCATCCTTAATAACGAGGCTGCAACTGGGGAGAACCGCTGGAAGTGTGTGAACCGTGCGTCGAAGAACAACCTCTTTGGGGCCAAGGTAATCTTCAACGGGTTCAACCGTAAGTACGATCAAGCGTACAACGTGTTCATGGGTTACATCGCCGTGATTGAACTCAACGATCAATATTGCACTAACCTCAGGGGTAGTCTGATGATTCACTACAACCTGAGCAAACTGACTTAAGGAGCACTGCGGTGTTAGAACTCAGTGAAGTTTTGAAGAGCACTGGCAGTGACGTGCTGGTGAAACTGTTCCAGGATTACAACGACCACTACTTGGACGTTGCTCATCTGGACTTGGCTTACACCGGTAACGGACAGTCAGTGACCTGTACAATGACAGCTCGAGTGACAGCCACCTCTGGCGTACCGGGTCGTTATAAAGGCACCGTGCCTGTGACGTGGAAGCGTGCAAACGTTACCACTCTGTTGGCAGGTTACGTGGAGTTCCCATTCACCACAGCGTACCCCTTCACGTTTGCCACCATGGCGACGTATATGAAGAACCAGTACGGTTTGGCGATTGAAGCTCAAGACGTTCTGCACCCAACCACCGGCACTGCTGTGACTGACGCTACTGCCTTCAACGAGGCGATGACTGTAGCGGGTGTGCTGGAGTTGAAGATCGCTAACAACTCTCCTCGGTTCCTGCCGAAGAGTTCCAATGGCGGCAGTATCTTCATCAAGATTGTAGACCCGAATGGTGGTCAACTGGACTACCTCGCTGCGACTCGCAACGTTGGTAACGTCACCCTGATGGATGCCTAAAGTGTAGGGGAGGCTTAGGCCTCCCTCTATGCCGCGTATAATGTGTATTGGCTTACGTACACTTGGCCTAGCAACTATCCACAGGAACACATCTATGAAGACTATCACCCGGAGCATCTGGGGTTCATCGCTGCAAACCTCTTTGCTGCTGGGCCAGAAACCAACTATTCTGGAACACAGCACCCTGAACGAGAAGCACGGTATTCTCGTTGATGAAAAGCTCGGTGATGCTGAGCGCCCTGCGATGCAGTACTACTGCATTGGTAACGGTGGTCACAAGAACATGGTAGGTGCCGACGGTGCTCAATACACCAGTCCTATCCCTCACCGTGCTTGGGACGCTGCGCTGTATCGTCAGTTGCCGTTCGTCCTGCGTCGTGTAGACAACGACCTCGACCCAGTAGCCCGTCAGCGTTACGGTCTGCGTAAGTTGGTCAACATCGGTGGCGTGAACTACTTCGCGTACTACCTCAAGCGTATCTCGATGGCCAACACTGCGCCAGCGATTACCCACACCATCGTCAACGGTTCGCAGAAAGAAACCGAAGACTACGTACCGACTCTGGCTAACCTGAACCCTCAGCCGCCAGCCATGTCGAACACCGGTGTGATCACCACCTCCGGCGACTACCTGTCGACCTCCCAGATCCTCACCCTCGTGTTTACTGCCGAAGACGTGCTGGAACTGATCAACGCCTGCCGTATCCTCTACGACAATGAAGCCTACGCCGTAATTTCTGAAATCGGTATGGTATCTGGTGTAGATAGAAACGCACAGGTACAAGGTCCGGGTAACACCACCTTCAACATGAAGGAAGTGATCTGCGCCCAGATCGCCAGCTTCATTACCACTCACCACTCCGTGGCGTTCACCAACAAAGGCTTCACTCAGGACATCGAACTGGGTGCTACCGAGCCTCTGCTGTCTGACTCCAACTACGTGAGTGCCAACAACGGTTAATTGGTTATGTTGTTGATCCCAGAGCACAGCCGATACTATCGTGTCGGCTCAATTGACCCAGGTACTGATACCTTGGGGACTGCTGTACAGGACCTCGACCTCTTCACTGGGGAGGTGATCCTGCGTGATGCAAACACCTTACGTGGTGAAAGGAACAGTCGGCAGTACCCTGATGTCATCGACACTCACGGTCCCCGCTGGGCTAAGCTTCATTCCCACGAGATCGAGCTGATTAACTGGCTCCGTTTTTGGTGTCCCCACGGCGTGATTTGCGAATCTCCTTTCTTAGGACGATTCCCTCAAGCCTTCGAGGCGTTGGTGGAGTGCAAGGTGTTTATACGCCGAGCACTCTTGAACTACGACATCAACATGCCCCTCGATACAGTTGACCCTCCCTCTGCCAAGATTGCGGTCGGGGTACCTGGTAAAAGCAAGAACAAAGTAGAGGTGCAGCAAGGTATCTTGCGATTGCCCAACTACCGTAACGAATCAGGGAAGAGAATCGAAGATCTGGACGAACACTCCACTGACGCTATCGCGGTTGGGTATTACAAGATCCTTGCGTTGATCAATTGGTTACGTGGGGGTGGAGTGCTATGCTGACGATCTTAGGTGAAGTGTTTAAAAAGTACATCCTCCAAGCGCTCTTGGTTGTAGCAGTGATAGGTGGTTTGTATTGGAAACATACGCAGACCGAGAAGAACCTTACTGAGGCCCGTAAAGAGGTCAAAGAGCTGAAACAGACTCGAGAGCGGTTGGAAGGTGAGGTCGAAGGTTTGAAGGAACAAACCCAGATCGATACCAAGGCTGCAAGTGATCACGGTAAAGCACAGGGAGCGCAAGACGTGTCACAAGCGGTCGCAAGAGAAAAGGTGCAACATGAAGTTACCACTCTGCTTCAAGAAGCGCCTGTTGGAACCATTGGCTCGCCCGCTGTTGTTGATCCTGTTTCCGCTGCTGTCATTGACGGCATGTGGGAGTCGTATCGAAACAGTGTACGAGGTGCGGGAGACGTTCCCAAACCCTCCAAGTGAGTTATTGGTTTTAAGTTCAGTCGAACCGCCTCCTTCCAAGGAAGCGTTCTTGAAGCTATCGGTTGAAGAACGGTTGAAAGTATTAGGGCTACTGTACATGATCCAGACGTCTAACGTCAGTTCGTGTAACATCCGTACGAACGACCTGAATCAGTGGATTGCCGACACGCAAGCACGCATCGCTAAGAAGGGGAAAGCGAAATGAACATCGGAGGTGCTCTGGGTACCATCGGTAACCAAACTCTTGGTACCTACTCGTGGGGGAACATGGTTGCACAAATCTGCAACTTTCATCTCCCCGTTGATAAGCAAGTTGCCTTGACTGACACCGGTTCCGGCGTCATGGAAAAGATTGTAGCGATGGAAGACTCTGTCCAGATCGCTATTCTCACAATGGACATTGGTAACTTGGAGGGCGTCGAATCAAGCTCATCCCGTGGGGTGAACATACTCAAGACCGTCGGTGTCGTGGGTGGGTTGGCTATGGTGGTGATTGGTTTGCTAGCAAGCTGGGATACTGAACTTGGGACTTGGGATAAGGAGACTCTTAATAGCGTGTTACAGACTGGCTGGGAATTTGTCAAGCTGTTGCTCGGTATGAATGGGGCATAAACGGGAGGGCTTCGGCCCTCCCTTTATGCCGTCAAGCAAGTTCCTCAACGAGATCTTTGGCATCGGCCAGACGAGCCATGGTACCAGACAGAACTTCGGCCCATTGAATCGCTGTACCTTCCATTGCCAGTTGCGAGCGCAGGAAACGGTTGTACTGAGTTTGGATATCGGTGAAGAACAGTTTGCAGTAGTCCGTGAAGTACTTGGTGACTACTGGGGTCTTGTCACCGTGTCCTTGTTCAGCAACCCACTTGATGGCTGCGTTCCATTCATCCAACGCGCGGTCAAAGCCGATGTTGATGGCGGTGATAACGTCCTTCTGCGTATTGAGGATCAGCAGCGAGGTCACGCCATCCGAAGCCTTCTTGGATTCAGACCAAGTTGGGATATTCAGCAAGACTTCGCTCTCAGTGAACTTAGCAAGCTCTGGCATCCCATTCGACTCAGGGAACAAGTGGTAAACGTTCTTGGGTTCCAGGAACTTAACCACACGACGACCAGCAGGAATCCAACCATCCTTACCAGTGATCCTTTTGAACTCGTTGCGGACCACTTCGAACTTGGCCAACACCTCAGCATTCATAGCGTCGCTTTGACTACTGAAATGGAAGTCGCCAGGGGTGTTTTTGCGGTCCTTAGCGAAGTACCCTTTCATCTTTGCGATGGCCAGTCTCGAGATTTCCAGAACCGCAGCGGAAACGTTGTTACCTACATCACGGATCTCTTTGCCTCGGTACAGACACTCCCAGACCACTTCGGTAACGTCACCGATGCTGATCTCGCAGCGATGCTCTTTCAGGGCAGCCAGCGAGACACCGGCAACACTGGCGTGAGCGATGAAGTCATTACCTGCTTGGCAGAGCTTGACGTACTTGGCACGCTTAACATCTTCACGACGCACGAAGGTGAAGGATTCACCACCGTGAGTGATCTCTTCTTTAGGGATGGTTTGGTTACCATCCAAGATGTTAGCCCGGTCGATCACAGTGGCTGCCGCAGCAGTCAGTGCAACCAGTTGGTCTTTACGACACTTGACCAACTCAGGGGTCTTGAGCTTCTTCTTGAGGGCTTCGATCTCTGAGTCAGCGACCTTCGACAGGTTGTTGGTGTCGGCCAGTTTGGAAGGCGTGGAGTCACCTTCTTTCTTAGCCTTAGCAAAGCCTGCCTCGATCTTCTTGCGCTTACCAGCAACCAGCTCATAGATCCGACGGAAGAAGTCAGCCACCGCTTTAAGAGCTGCTTTCACAGCCTTAACGATAGCGTCCCAGATGGCTTTGAGTGCACCACCTAACCCTTCCATGCTGATGGAGACAGAAGCGTCTTCCATCGAAGCCGCAGGCAGTCTCAGACCGGTACGACGACCAATCGAGTCAAGAGCATGGTTGATGAAGACGGGGGTAAACGGGTCAGCTTCCAGACAAGCTTCCATCGAAGCAGACAGCGACTCCAACGTAGCATGGATCTCACTCAGAGCCTGCACGTCGTCATCGGCACGTTCCGAAGCCACTCGACTTTCTACTAATGCACCGGGACCTAGAAAGTCCTCGGGATCTTGCAACTCCTCTTCCATAGAAGGGAAGTAACTCGCTAATGCACCCATGATGATTCCTTAGAGGATGAACTGCTGTCCACGCTCGTATTTTTGTTGGACCTTGGCTGCACACTCAGCCTTGGTGACTTTACCATCCTTGTTGATGTCCAGACCTTTGTTCTGAACGTACGCCGTAGGACGAACCTTCTCATCGAAGATCACGTAGTCTTCTGGCTTACCAACAGCAGCGGGCCACAGGATGCGCATATAGATGTCGCTCAGGGTCTTGAGCTTACCGGTGTACGGTTTGAAGAAGTTGTACACGTAGTCAAGCTGTTGCTCAGCAGTCATCTTGAGCAGGGCATCGACCGTAGTGCCAGCATCTTTAGCCGCAGCCGCACCGAACTGGATCAGACCGTAGTACGGAGCACCTGCACCGTTCTTGATGGTGGGTGAGAAGGTTTCACCCGTTTCGAAAGCCATACACGCCATCAACCAGTTTGCACCTTCAGAGGGCATCTGGAGTTTCTTGGCAATGTCACGGACTTTCAGGATGAACTCTTTGGACACTTTCTTGGCCCAGATAATCCGGGTAGTGTCGAAGGCTGGACTAACCACTTTCTCACCTCGCGAGGCTTCCAGAGCCGCTTGTGACAGAGGACCCCAAATACCGTCAACCTTACCCTCATAGAAGCCGAGGTCTTTAAGCTTCTGTTGAGTCTTTTTGATCTCGCTTCGATCAGTTACTTGAAACATACTGGTCCCCTCGAGGATTAAAAGTCTACATAAGATTGACGGCATAAAGGGCCCCGGAGGGCCCTCTAGCTAGATCGACTTGAACATGTAGTCGTTGATCAGCGACAGGCGCAGATCGTCTTTCACGGTCGGCACGTAGTGTTGCAGGAACGAAGGCAGGATGTACAGGTCACCCTTCTTCGGGTACACGGTGTACGGAGCGAAGTGTTCGTCGCGAATCTTGCGAGGATAGCCACGCGAAGCATTCCCACGAGGGTCGAAGATCATCATCCCCGATTCGTAATCGTCCGGGTAGAAGATGGTGGTGAAACCAGTGCTACCGTGAACGTGTGGGGCCAGGTCAGAACCTTTAGCAAACCACTTACCGAACGTATCGACAGTGAACTCGGTCAAGTCGAAGTGCATGGTCTGCCATGCAAACTCCTTAACCAGATTGGTCACGACGCGATCGCGGAAGTCGCACAGAGCTGGGAACTCTTCGGGAGTGACTTTGTGAGGGGTGGTGGACTCTTGTGGAGACAGACTGTGGAGAGTCAGGATCTCGTTAGCGATGTCTTCCACGTTGCACATGTGGGACACGTTACCTTTGAAGATAGACGTGTTCCAGGGTTGAATCAGTTCCATGGTTAGCGCTCGTCAGAGAAGTAGTATTCACACAACATAGAAAGCCGCGTGTCCTCTTTCACGTAGGAGACGCTGTGTTGTACGAAGGAAGGGAAGATCCACAGATCACCCGCCGCAGGAGAGATCAGGTGCGGAGCCATGAAGCGATTGCGGATCGGTTTGGGATAACCACGACACGCATTACCTCGTGGATCAAACATCGCCAACCCTGATGGAGAGTCTTCCGGGTAGAAGATCGCCGACATCTGTGAACCAGGGTGGTAGTGCGGGTACAGACCCTCACCCGGTGGAATCCACTTGGCGTTGGTTTCCCGACGGAAGTCACCGAGGTTGTAGTCCCACATTTTCTGGACGTACTCTTTGACCTCATGGTCGATGATGTCACGGATCAAGTGAACGATGTTGGGGAACGTCGAGTAGTCATTGACGTAACGCTGTCCACCGTCTTCTTGGTCTGACATCAGTGCCAGCGCACCGATCTCATCTTTGAGTGCGGTGAGGTCCAAACACTGAGCAAAGTTCGAATGACCAAGCGGGGTCTGCCAAGGTTGGATAATGTTCATCCGAGGTTCTCCATCACTTCTTGAATGCCTTCTGCGGTGCACTCCAAACGGAAGTACTCACAGGTCTTCGGAGCCCAACCTAGCTCCTTCCAGTTGTCATGGCTGAGTACCCACTCGAGCAACTGGTCGTACTCATTCGGATGTTTGTCATACGGTTCGAAGTAGGGGTCTTGTCCTAAGAACAAGTCAGGGTCCTTCAACGAATCAAACGGATTGATCGCGTAGGTCTCTTCCAGCAACAGAGCGTAGATCACTGCTACTGCCATCGACTTGGCTGGATAGATCAACGGGAACTCAGCCTTGAGGAAGTACTGCTTGGCGTTCTCCACCAACTCTCCGTCTTCAACAAACAACATCTTCGAGAAGTCGTCAGAGTGTTCTTGGACAACCGAGGCGTACAACTCTTGATACTGCTTATGGACGGCGACATTCATAGTTGGACACCAAAGTAATTCGAAGTTCAGGCATGGGAGAAGGGAATACTTGATGGAGCGTGGTTCCCTTCATGATTACAAAGCGTCCCGGTTTAGGCTTGATAGCTTGACCAGGAGTGACGGGATCTTCATGCAAGACCAGCATGCCATCAGACTGCGTCAAGAAGAGGACAGACGTCAGAGCGTGAGGTTGATGATCGTGGATGTTGATCCCTTGGTCGCCGATATGAACGTGATTGGCGCAAGCATGTAGCTCGTAACCTTCGTCCACCTTTACCCTCTCGCGCACTTGAGACAAGAGATGGGTGGTGACGTAGTCGTTGATCTCAGGGTCCGTGATAAACTCTTTGTTGGTTTGACAGAGAGCTAGGTCAGGAAGGTTTTCTGGGAACCTGATATAGTCCAAGATGATGGGGAAGTTACCCTCTACTCCGGGATTAACAGGTCGCTCCGATTGCGGGTGTTTGTCAGACATGTGTCTTTCCCAATCAGTTTCATGATGCGATGGACGTCACCGCGTGCACAATGATCGAGGAAACAGCAATTCCCACACTCGGGGTGCTCGGCATACTCGATCAGGTTATCGTAGTATCTCTCCTGTTTGTAAGCTAATACAGACTCGGAGGTCCATGGTCTGGGTAACTCAAAGTCAGGATGGAAGATTGGGAAGTTTTCGATCAGTACCGGAGTGGTGTACAAACTACCGCCTCGGTACGTGAATTCAAAACCTTCCAAGATCGCAGGTTGCAAAGGACGGAACATCTGAGTGTTGACTCGCGCTTTAGCGAACTCAGAGTACACCGCCAGATCACGTTTGAACTTCTCGACGTTCAAGAGGTTGTTGAACCCTTGGCGTGAGTGAGCAAACGGGAACTCCACCACGATCCCTACGTTACCTAGGTCCAGTGTGTGGGCTAACTCGTAGTGTTCAAGATCCAAGTGGGTGAGGTTTTCCTCGACCACGTTGAACCCTGCGTACACCCGGTTAAAGTCCACCTCTTTCAGAAGGCTCTTAAAGTACGTTACATGCTCTTTCAACACAGCCCGGTACTTTGGGTTACCAATGTTCTTCAACGTCATTGGAACCGTCACAGAGAGCTTCTTACCGGGCATCAACGCATCGAGCAACGGCGCTAACTCTTCAAAGCCTCGAGTACTCAACATCGCAAGGTTGATGTTCAACGCTTTGTAATGTTGAGCCAAGGTTTTGACTAATGGGTGACCCAGAGCAGCAAAGCCGTTATCAGAACTACAAATATCAGTGGGCCCGACTTTGAACTCGAGGAGCCTCCACTGTTGCGCCCGGAGGTCGAGTACGAAAGCTTCGAGCGCTTGTGTATCGGCGGCTGGTAACTCGAACGGTGCAAAGTTCTTCTCCACAGTACAGCCAGGACAACTGAACCCACACCCGGTGAGGATCTCAAGGTTCAGGTTTAAGGACATGCCGATCAGCTCAGGAAACATGATCTAAGCCCACCAAGCAATCACGAATCGACAGCTTCTGCATGATGGTGCTGATGCCCTTCTCCATGCAGCTAGCGAAGTGTACACACTCAAGACACTTGGTATCTTTGAGGTACTCTACAGAACGCTCCATAGCCTCGTTACGCACGCGCAAGAGGTTAGACATAGTCCAGGGCCTTGGGATCACAAACTCGTCGTGAATGAACGGACAGTCGTCTTTAAGGAAGGGAACCCAATACAGCTTCCCACCTGTGTACAACAAGTTAACCATCGTCCCTGTGTCGTAGTGCAAATCAGGGTTACGACGACGCTCGTCCTCACCAGAAAGCCCTGCATAGAACTCACTGATGGCGTGGGAGACACGTAAGACCCGTTGAGACACCATTAGGTCCAGGTTCTTGGAGCGACCATACGGAATGTTGAGGATGTCGTCTTTGTCCACTGGGAATTCAACATCCATCCCGCGTCGAATCAACTGGTCGAAGTTCTCATCCATCGTCTCATGGTTACACGTTACGACAAAGCCTGCCTCATTCAAGAAGGCTGACTGGAAAGCTTCTTTACAGTGATTAAGCTTGGCTTCAATCATGTTGCCAAACTTGTCGTTCTTGAAGAAGGTGGGGGCTGCTGGAATGAGGAACCGGATAGGCTTACCGGGACACGCCAGATCAATGTCTTGGCACATCTCGGAGTACTTGTCCAGATCCTTTTCCAAGAACGCAGCGTTGAAGGTCACCTGATGGAACAACTGAGCCATCTCTTGGAAGGTCTCGTTGCCCATCACGTCTTGTACGTTGTTCGAGGTCATGTAGTCTGTAGGTCCGACACCTAAGTCAAAGGGTACGTAACCCACAGCTTCCATCTCTTGGATCAACAGCAGCAACTCAGGGATGTCTGAAACCTCACCCCCTAGTTGTTTGTCAATCATGCAGCCTGCACAGGAGTGACCACACCCTCGAAAGATGTCAAGGGTGATCTCCAGGCGCTGTCGGTGTTGTACTTGCATGTTCAGCCCACCTGTCTAAGAGTCCTCGGAACCCGTTACAGGAGTTGTCCAAGGACTTCACATCGCGTAAGTGTTCCGACAGACAGTTTCCTTTGTAAGGACACGCGCCGCAGAACAGATTGCCTTCTACGCGGAATCGCTCAACCTGACACCAGTTACGGTAGTCATGTAACGAATCCATGCGCAAGAAGAACTCATGGTCTTTGTGATCGAACTCCAGCACTGCAAACTCACCCTCAGGGGTGATGTACAAGTGATCGTCACTGTAAGCATTACGCACACCTTCAACCGCTTCCTTCACCTGTGTACGGTTCTCAAAATAGAACTGACGGTTAGGGTGAGTGATCACAGCCCACACGAAGTCTTCATACTCTTTGTACGAGACCCGGTGTTGGTTAGCTTGGTTGGTGGAGTACGGTTTTATCTCAGCACACTTCATGCGATTGAGCATATTCAGCTCGTTCACATAGTCGTCTACCGAAACGGTATCCAAGAACGCTCTGGAAGCCAGCGTAAGCAGCGTATAAGGCCGATCGAGCATAAAGAGGTTGGACAGTACCTGATCGCTCTTCTCACGTGCAGAGAGGTCGTAGGAGACCGTTAAATCGAAGTCTTCACATGCGGTGACTTCGTTCATGATGGAACCGTTGGTTACCAGTACGATGTCATCAATCCCACGACTGTGGAGGATGTCACGAACCTCGAACAAGTATTCCTTCGGCAGCACCATGACCTCACCGCCGTAAAGGTCAACGTGGTGGATCTCGTACTGCGCCATGACTTCATCGAGTCTTTGCTCGAGTAGGTCTAACGGAAGGCGTTGGCGGTCTCTCAACTGCTCTGGCGTGAGGTAACAGAACCCACACTTAAAGTTGCAGTAGTAGGTGAGGTTAACACTGAGGTTAATTGGGCTCTTCATGGACCGTGATTTCCATCAGGAGGTAGATGTCTACGTACTTGCCGTCAACCCAACGACCGTTGTTACACAGCTCCCAGATTTCCTCCAGGACGTTGTGGCCACCGACCTTCAAGTGTTCGTCGGTCCAGAGATACCCAGTGACGTCGGAGTAGCTGTGACTGATATCGGCGTCGAGGAAACCCATAACCTGTTTCAGGGTTTGTTCGTCGGCTTCTTCCACGCTGGTCAGTGGGGTACTGCTAACCCAGTAACGCACAGTGATGTTCTTGCCGTTGAACTGTTCTACCTGATCAACCAGTGGTTCGCCATCGAGGTGACAGCAGTGGTAATCTGTACCGCCACCGCTACTGTCGAGTGGTCCACTGATCAGTGTTACGTTTTCATTCACTACTACAGTCATGTTAACCTCTTGCGATAATCTGGACGGATTCATCAACGTACGGGGTGGGTTCAATCAACCCAGCCATTCCGTTGATCTCGATGATACGTGGAGCGAGGGACTTCATCTTCTTGCAATGGTGTTCAACCAACCCAAACCGTTTGGTGTCAGCGATAGTCTTGCGGCAACCATTACAAATGCTGAACATCGGGCACTCGTAACACGCGTTCTTCATCGTGTCGATTTCAAACGCTTCTTGCAGCGGGGTAAAGAACTGACCCTGCATTTCGGCTTCAAACGAGATAGGGTATTCGCCATCATCGCCGAAGCTACCGCACGAGTAGTAGTTACGACCCGGTTGGAGTGCACGGATTCCAGAGTCGCAGTTACGAGACAGAGGACACGTGGTGTTACCGTGTTTCAAACGGCGTGCCATCTGTTTGGTGTTGTACTCCCATTCCCCTAAACCTGCATCATAGATCGCCACATACTGTTCGTACATGTCAGCTTGGGTGTAGAAGTTGTTGATGCTCCCCATGATCACACCACGGTTGTTCACCTCAGGTCCTGAGGCAGACACGTAGTTGATCTTCGCTTCGATCCCTAGGAGCTTAGCAAGGTTCACGGTGTTCATGACGGAGTCAACGTTGTCTTGGTCAATCACCGCAATGAAGTCAGGGCGATAACCTACCAGCTCCAAGAACTGGTCAGAGATCTCAAGGAACTCTTTCTCGGTGAACGGGGTTCGGTCTCCCTTGAGACGTTTGTCACCGTATTGGAACGAGGTGGTTACGCCGATACGTTCGTGGCGGAACAGTTCAGTCCACAGCTCGGGCTTCTTGTGGAACGCCCAGAGGTTAGTGGTGAACGAGATCGTACAGTTATCCATCTCCAGACGGTCGAGGATTGCGATCATGTCCCAGTAGTACTTAGGGGGCATCATCAGAGGGTCGCCACCGTTAACAATGATGGTTTGGGTTTCAGGGTAGCGTACGAGGAAGCGTTCAATGTCTTCCAACTCGACGATGTCCTTAGCCTCTTCTGACAAGTGTGTGCTCGAGCAGAACGTACACTTGAAGTTACAGTTGACAGTCGGCTTAATAATCAGGTTCACAGGTTTCCCCTTAAGGACGGCACAAAGCCGGTGGCTTTTACCACCGGCCCTGGGCTACAAGATTTCGTCGAACAGGAGCTTGATCTCGCACTCTTTGGAAGAGCCTTCGATAAAGCTGTGGTGGAGGAAGCAACGCAAACCGCAGCGTTGGTAATACTCACACGACAGACACCCGTAGTGTTCGATGAATCGTTCTTCAGCCGCATGTTTCGCAGCCAACCCTTGCCCTTCGTCGAGGACCGCATCCTTACCCGCTTCCGACCAACACGTAGTCACCACACCATCTTTGTTGATGATCTTGGTGGAACGGCAGGTCGTGTCATTAAAGCGCTGTTCTTTCCAGGCTTTTATGGGATACGAGTTAGGATACCGCTCAGCCAACTTCAAATACAGTTGACGGATCTGTGACTCGGTAGGTTGGTGCTCTTCATATCTTTCGCTTGGTATGTAATGATCAAAATACAGATCGTAGTCGTACGCCAGATCTTTCACCTCAACGCCCTCGCGGTCGTTCAGGAAGACGTCGATGTTCTGTCTCGTGATCACTACGTTTACCGTGTCGACCCACATGCCAACACGATCCAAGTTCTTGAAGAACAATTCCCGCTGGGCTGGGTTAAACCGGCCTGCGGGGTCGTATGACGTCGCTAAGACAACTTCCTGCTTGTCCTTGTCGCACAGGTTGTTCAGCATGATCATCATGCGTTCAACGCGCCACACGTTTTCGTACACCAAGTTAGTCCCGTAGACCAACTTGACACGCTTGAAGTTATTCAACAGGTACTCACCCAGCGCATGGTAGTACCCAAACATCCAGTCTTCGATGTCGTCCGTGAACAACTCGCCGCCAGTGATGTTGATTACGATCGGTGCTTCGAGGTCCGATTGCTCAACGAGCTTGATCCCCTTACGCATGATCTCCTCAGCATCAAGACCAACGGTAGAATCGTGGTCCTGGTGGCAGAACGAGCAACGCAGATTACATTTCTCGAAGAGGATCAAGTGCGCTTCTTTCGTCGGCCCTTTCTTCTCAGCGAGTACGTCTACCACCGGGATTAGATTCACCAAGTTGCCCCTTCAAACATGCGCGCCAGATCTTTCTGGTCACGACTTAGGATGTAACGGATCAGGTTCTCGTCGTACTTGCTCGAGTCCCGGTTTGGCATGGCCAGGCGGTCAGGTCCAGTGAAGATGTCACGGCAGCGCTGCAAGCAGGCACCAGGATCATTCAGCGGATTGCGGTCTTGCAAGAACATCAGGATCTTGGTCGTCCGCTTAGCCGTTGGACCTTCACCGATGCGTTCGAGCAACGGTTGCAGTTCTTCGAGCAGGTTGCACAGCCACTGGTCTTGTGGGAACTTCACGAACAGCCCAGGCTTCAAGAAGATCGGATTGTTGGTGTAGTGCATGTTCAAGGCACCTTCGAATACCGATGGGGCATTCAGCAGAGTGTCCAGATCAGCGCCAGCGTATTCCCAGTTCGACGGATCAGTGATCACACGACCCCAAACGTCCAGTGCATCGTGAGTGTTCGCCAGAGCGATACGACGCAGGATGTTCTTCAGACGCTTTGGTACGATGCCAGTGTAGCCCACCGCCGCCAGACGGAAGATGTGCCATTCCAGCGATACGATTTCATCATCGCCAGCCATCAGTTCGTTGAACGGGCCTTGCAGCGGGTCTTCGAACTCAGCCAGATCGAGGATGACCTCGTTGTTGATCACCACGCCTTCAAGGACGTTGTTACCTGGCTGCTTCCAGTTGGTCAGGGACGTGTTGAAGGTAGCCTTCTTGCACAGCCAAACCCAGCGGAAAGTTTCGAGGTCGATCTGAGGCACCAGACACTTGACGAGCATGGTGTACAGCCGCAGGTAGGTCGGACCATCACAGAAGATGAAGGTCTTCTCTTCCGACAGCATGGCTTCTTTGAGCCAACCCATCAGCACCGCTGGTTCGACTTCATCGAGTGTACGAGCGTAACCAATCTGACGACCGGCTTTCTCGTTCGGGCCAGGGAAGTACTCGTAACCGATGTGAGGCGAGATGGTGATGTTATTCACGTCACGCATGACACGGCGTTCAGAGTCCACGTACACCGAGTTAAAGAGATGGTACATAACCGATACCTTTCAGAAGGGCTTGGGAGTCACGCACCTCGTTTGCGAGAGCGGTGCTATAAGCCTTGAACGACTCAGGGTCTTGGAGCGCCAGCACACCCATGAACAGCGGGTTGTTGCGATCGGCGAAATAGTGGAACAGGTTGTTGCCCTGGAAGATGTACTCCTTGAAGAACACAGGGTTCCAAGTGTACTGGTCTTCCTCTACCCCTTCGAGCATTACTGCAAACAAGGGATGACGCAGCAGGTTGACGAAGTTGATACCAGCGATGTTATCTTCTTCATCTTTCGGGAAACCTTCGACGTACTCGTGATACTGGTCGCCCATGCAGTACATGGCAAACAGCGGCATCGAGTACAGACGACGCACCCACGTGTTCAGGATCTCGCGGTTGAACGTGTAGAACTCAACCAGATCACCCACTACCGTACTTGGCTTGCCGGTGTAATCCAACAGCATGTTCATGGCGTGGTCTGCGAGGTCAGGCATGTCGACCAGTACCGGAATGTTCAGGTACTCTTGGATCAACAGCAACGTAGTCTCGCGATCATTCAAGATCAACCGACACTTGATCTTCAAGTTCGACAGGTAGGTGATCAACACCTTACCCTTGAGCCTGGAGTTCTCGTAGTCGATATGGAACTCGATATCTTCGGTGAACTTACGCTTGAGGACGTCCAGCGGAATGGGTGCTACGGTTTCAACAATGACGGTGGGTTTATCCACTGGGGTTCTCCTTAACGACGACCGCGTGCACAGTGGCAGTTGTCGTGGCAGCTTGTGTGGCAGACAGTGTTGGTGAGAGTCAGGGTGGTGTTACGGCACATCTCGTAGTACTGACCCCACAGGTTATTCACGCACGCCTGCATGTTGCTGTAAGAGACGTTAGCCCCTTGAGCCAGACCAGGCAATGCTGCGTTGTTACCAGGCGCTCCAGCCGGGTACGCAGTATAGGCAATGGCTGTACCATCATACTGCACGTTCACACCAGAGTTGACAAAGTCCTCACCACTGTTCCACGCGTAGTAGATCACGATGCGCGTACGGCGGATAGCAGACCACTGGTTAGTGAAGTTACGCAGCACAGCAGCTACGTTAGAAGCGGAGAGGTTACCCGCAGCAATGTCACCAGCACCCATTGCTAAGGCCAAACCACCAGTGGAGCCACCGAACCAACCTGCCAGAGCACCAGCAGGATAGTTGTTGTTGCCCCACGAGATACCAGCGTTGGCGTTGGCACGCACGACGCCGTTGAATAAGTCAGCGACGCTCTGTCTTGTTACGTCCGTCATTTCACACCTTGATAATCAAATTGGACTGAGTAGAACGTCCCGACAGATACCTCAGCGTATTCTTCAAGCCGCCACAGCGACCTTGCTGCCAAGGCAATCGGTGACAGTCGCCACCGCATAAATCGAAGACGTCACAATTAAGGCAACCATCACCCCACGTCAGTTCCTTAGCGATCTCGGACACTCGGTCTTCGGAGTTCAGGAATGCATCAGCCCCCTGTTCTAAACGTGCGTGCTTTCGAGCAGAGGCTACGTTTGGACAACCGCCTAAGGTCCCGTTGGAGTTCATGGTCACCAAGTTCTGTTCACAGTTGCGACAGTTGGTATCCACAGCCACCACGTTGTACTTAAGCTTCTCTTCGAGAATGTCCAAGGTGCGGATCTTGACTTTGGGCTTGCGTTGCTTGTAACGCTTGTACAGCTCGAGGTACCAGTTGTCCTGCGCCTCGTTGTCTGGGAAGATGTCCATATTCTCTTTGGCATTGCCATCACAGGTCAACCGCTCCAAGGAGACTTCACTCACCCCAAAGCTTTCGATCTGATCCAAGAACCAATCAGCCGTGGTGTTGATCAACTCCCGACTGACAGACACCTTTAAGTAAATACATACTCCGTGCTCGCGGAGCATAGAAAGATTTGAGCGCCAGAGATCAAATTGCTTTTGATTACTCCAGCGAATCCAGTGGTCCCAACTCGTACCAATGTGGCCGTAGAAATACTTCTGGATAAAGGCAAGGATGTCATCTGTGATCTTGAACGTGAGGTTACTGTTCGCACACATCGACACCCCTTCCCGCTCAAAGAACCGATCAGCCAACTCTGTAAGCTTGGCTAACGGCACAAGGAAAGGTTCACCCCCGTGGAACTCAAGGTGATACTGAGTCCCCCGAGGATGTTTGGACATGTAGTCCTCAATCCAATCCCCGTACTGCTGGGGATCGAACTGTGTCCGGTCACCGTTACGGCCTCCGGTGAAACAATGCTGGCAGTTCAAGTTGCAACTGCCAGTGGTCTTGACGTAGATAGTCTTGGTCATCAGAGCTTCTCAACAATAAAGCGTTCCAACCCAAAGCTCAACATCTTCGAGGCGTTCAGGTTGTGTGCTCTGTGGGGTGTGTTCCGAGGGATCAACAACGAGTCTCCTGCGGTGAGCAGTTTAACGTTGTCATTGACCGCCATGTGTTTCATACCACTGACCATGTACAAAAACACGTCGTCAGGATCAGTGTGTGTTGGGAAGCTCTTGCCCCCAACAGGAGACAGGAACAGATGGCAAGTTACAGGCCCATCATGTTCCATGACTTCTGCCAGGTCTTTGCAAGCCTTGAACAGGACTGGACAGAGTTTCTCCATTCCTTCAATCTTGATGACCTTATCAGAGTGCTCCAATACATCCGAAGCACTTAGAGCGTCGATGACAATGCCCTTGTTGAGAATCTTTACAAGCTGTTGCTCAAAGGGGTAAGGACTACTAAGGATGTCGTCTACCCTTAGGGTAGACTCTGTGATATATTGGAATAAAGAACCACTACTCACATTACCCATTTCTTTTCACCCACGTATAGAAAATCTATACCATTGTCATACACACTAAACTTTTACTACGCAGCCCACTGAGCAGGCCACACTTGACGCCATGCACCACCGCCCCAGACGTACACACCTGCACCGTTCCAGTGAACCGAGCAGTCAACGCCTGCCGTGTTCTTCGGAGCGTAACGAGCATCGTGGTCCGCAGAGTTCACGTGATCGTACATACCGCCAGCCGTCAGCAACGAACCGTCAGAGTTGGTAGCCCGACTACGAGTGATCGAGTTCGGAATCAGACTTAGACCGATCTGCGACTTGGTCACGTTGTGAGGGTTCGACTGGTTGTTGATGTGAGCCGTCAGGGTGTTCCCCACTTGCTGGGCAATAGCCTGCGCAGTTCGCAGCGGCGTCATGAACTTGGTGTTCAGCACACCAGCCTGAGCCTCAGCCTGAGTAGCTGTTGCGAAGTTGTCCACATCCGACAAGCCCACTTGCGCCTTGGTCGTACCGTGAGGGTTACCTTTGTCAGCGATGTGAGCATTCAGCGGTACGAGAGCCTGCTGAGAGATCGCTTGTGCGGTCTTCAACGGAGTCATGTACTTGATATCGCTGGTACCCGTTTGAGCCTCAGCGGTCGTCGCAATGCCGTAGTTCTCAACGGAACCTAACCCAACCTGTGCCTTGGTGGTCTGGTGGGGGTTATTCTTATCGGCGATGTGGTTGTTCAGGGGGATCAGTGCTTGTTGGGCAATGGCGTCTTTGGTTTTCAAAGGCGTCATGTACTTCACGTCACTGGTACCGGCCTGCGCTTCTGCCGTGGTGGCAATCGCGTAGTTCTCCACACTACCCAAGCCAACTTGGGCTTTAGTGGTTTGGTGTGGATTGTTCTTGTCCGCAATGTGTGCGTTCAAAGGAATCAACGCTTGCTGAGCAATCGCTTCGGCCGTACGCAGAGGAGTCATGTACTTCGCGTTGGAAGTACCTGCTTGGGCTTCGGCAGTGGTAGCGATACCGTAGTTCTCGACCGAACCAAGTCCGACCTGAGCTTTGGTAGTACCATGCGGGTTGTTCTTGTCTTGGGCGTGAGCATCGAACTGACCTTTCAGCTCAGCAATGCTTGCCCGCAGCAACCCGTCTTCGTACTGGATGTACTGTCGCAGTTCATCGTGCGCAGCTTCGTCACCGATCAAGATGGCGTTACGCAGCGCATCCAGTGCTTCCACGAGGTATTCGAAACCGTACAGGTCGCCGATATCGTGGAGGTGAGGAGCAGGTGGGAAAGCAGTAGGCTTACCAATGATGGCGCCCCACTCAACAGCCCGCTCGTCCAGATCGAGGTCTTCGATCATTTTCTGCAACGCGGAGACCGACGTGCTGAACACACCACCAACAACTTGGTAGGTGAACAACAGTTGGTCCTGTACACTCGGGTCAGTGATGACAACGACGGCACAAATCTCTTTGTCCATCGCCAGAGTGGCTTCTTGTTGCAACTGTGCAGCGATGTAGTGCGTACCCTTGGTGAGGACCCGCCCGGTCGCAGCCTCAGTAACGATCATCGATTCCGTGAAGTAGGAACCGTAGTTAGGAACAAAGGCGCGATTGCGCCCTGCTCCAAGATCGTGAGGCTCGTTGATGACCAGGTTGTTGGGGTTGATCCCCGTTGGGTCTTCAGGGTACTTAACAATGATAGTGCCCATAACCTTTCCTGTTTATCAAAGTGCTGTGATCGTGCCGTTCGCGTTGACCATGAACGACGCACCAGTTTCGGGGTTAGTCAACTTACGAGGGTATCCGAAGACATCTTTCGCAGTAGTACCTGCAATCAACTCCCACCCATTGGAACCGTAGAAGTACACCGCTCCGGTAGCTGCCACCACGACGACGTCCTTCAAAGGACCGCCTTTGTAACTGCGCAGAGTGAAGTACGACTGAGACTGGGAGTAGTTGATGAAGCCCCATGCTTTAGGCCCTTTAAACTGAGCCTGGAGTGCGGAATCGTCCAGTGTCAACTCCATCAAGGACGCAGGGTCCAAGACTAACGAGTTCCACTGACTAGCCAACACTTTGAAGTAGTTGCCTGACCGTATAACTTTCACACGGCTGAACTTACCTCGCCAACCACCATCAGTCGGGAACGCCGCGTTGGACTTACGCCCAGCGAAGTCATTCAAGACCAAATGTTGCGTGGACGTACTGTAAAGGCCGATCGAGTGGGAAGCCGCAGGTGTGTTACCACCTTGGTTCAACGCCAAGATCAGTCGGTGGTTGATGTTGTTCTGGCGGTTGAAGGCCAACACGAGACCGTTGGTGTCATCGTCGGCGTTATCCGACTTAATCACCACGTCCAGCTCGTAACTGTCCACCACGTCAGGGGAGATGAAACCGTTCCACGACGCAGTGTTCAACGGTTGTACCGCAGCACCCAAGGAGTCGTTCCACTGCCAAGCTGCCGCATCCCCAGTAGCTCCCACACCACCAACGAAGTACTCGTTACTGGTGAAACGGTCCCATGTGTTGAAGACCTGTTGGGGAGTCGGTGGAGACAACCGCCCCATGGCTTCTTGGGCAGCAGTCAAAGTCGGATAGATGTAAACACCTTGATCCGGCTTAGTCGGCTCTGAACCCCAGAACCCTTGGAGCTGAGCGATGTCCCGAGCGTAGTCACCCTTCGGCGTGTACCCCAAGGCTGGGAATTCACGCGTCATGTAGTTCACGGCGTCGAGTACCGTCTCTTTCGGTTTACTGGTGCTGAATCCGTTGCCACGCAATTCCTTAACAACGTCAGGGAGTTTACGCAGACCCACAAGGCTAGGTACCAATCGGTTTACCGGAAGGTTACGCGCGTACGAGAACGGACTGGTGATCCGAGCCTCGAAGACATCACCCTTATTAACGAAGAGCTGGTTAGACCCACCACCAATCCACTTCTGCACAGAACCGTCAGTGGTGTCGAAGGAAAGCTGAGCTACCGTCTTCCCGTTGAGACGAACATCACCCACCAACGTACCCAGACCTGCACCGATCAACTCAACGTTGAAGTCCACCTTAGAACTCAAGGAGGCTGGCAACGCGTTGATCTCAGTGCCCTCTGGATCACGGAAGACGATCAACTGACCCGTGGCGATCACGTAAACAAAGCTGTACGCTTCCATGGTGCCGTCTTTCAACGACGCCATTACACGGACCGTGTTCACACCTTGCTGGGTGATATCGATCCCCGCAATCGGAGGACGATACTGAGGTGGGTTACTGACGATCACCTTGGACTCAGAAGTGCCCGCAGCGATTGACTCAGCATTGGTCATCCCATCGTACAAGGGGTGGTCACCATAGTTGGTGCGAAGGAACCCAACGTTAACAGGCGTCCGGTCAAAGTTGCCTGAGAACCAAGCACCAAAGTTCACCGCCACGGCGTTAACCAAGTGGAAGAACGCTACACCACTCGCAGGAGGATAAGCATTACCAATGGTCGCAATATCGTTACCGTGGTCGGTGATCATGATGATCCCACCACCTTGTTGGCGGTATGTCTGGATATCTTGGATCATTGACGTGGTGATCAGTGCCGACGTACCGCTCTGAGAACCCATCAGTAACACACAGTTGTACTGATTCATCTCGGCCAACGTGGCGTTAAGCAAACCGCCACTATAGTCCGACACGTCTTTAAATGTAGGGGTAAACCCAACAGCAGTACAAAGGTTAGTTAGACTGGTATTGAAATCACCGTTACCAGTACCTTTGATCCGGTAGTTGGCAGTACCAGCCAGCGAGGCGTCGCCCAAGATCAGGATCTTCTTGGTACCTGCCTCTTCAAGGCTCTTCTTCGACACCCAGCGAATGGCATTGAACAGATACTTGAAAGCCGCCGAGAGGTTGCTACGAGGATCGTAAATGCCAGTGGAGATGTTCGAGTAACCCGAAGCGCCGGGGTAGCTTGGGGTGCCCGAAGGGATAGTGATCCGGTCTTTGAACAGCGTGGCTTTCACCTTACCGTTTTTGTCAATGACGTAGACCTCTTTGAACCGAGTGTAGAACACCCCGTTCGTTTCACCTTCGTATGCCAAACTCCATTTGATGAACTGGTATCCGGCCGCTTGGGTCAGATCGAACTCCCGGTGGTACCACTTGTTCGCTGAATAAGCTGAGTGGTCTGACGCTGGGTGGATCGAGATTCCGTTCTGATCCTTGAGCACACTTCCTTGCTGCTTCCAGTCTCGTAGCGAGTACAGGAATGGAGGACCATTGATGATCGTAGCGTTGGTGATGCCGTCCACCCCCACACGAGCATCTGGACTGTTACACCAGATGTCGTACACCAATTTGTCACCGGCTGCGATTGTTACCGCAACAGTTGAAAACAGGTCGTAGTAGTAGGCGTTACCATCAGCGCCAGGACTGTCTTTGGTCCCACGGAACTCCAAGCTGAACAGCGGATCAAGACCCGCTGTCGGTGCAAACGAGTTGTAGAACTTAGGGAACCCACCATCGTACACCACACGACCGTTCCCGTCCTCCGTTACCGCAATGAAGGGGTTAGCCGGAGTCAGGGTGTCGTAAGCGATGTACTTCGACAGGGCGGGTTGTGCGCCATTGAGCGCAAAGCTAATGAAGTCAACTTCAGAGCTAAGCACCCAATCCGCATGTTGCGCCTCGAGGTAGTACCCCGGAGCAACGCTTAACGACAGGTTAGCCATATGTCACCTTAAGTACGAGGCACCTCTACCCGAATGTTCAGGGTCAAGGCAGTGGAGGAGGCGTTGTAGATCCGAGCCTTCGGAGCAGCAGCCGTGAGATCCAACGACGTGGTCACGAGCGCTTCGGCGTCGATCAGTTGGTTCAGAGTCGGGGACCCTGCAACTTGGTCGAGAATCCGCACACGGACTTCAGTACCAGGAACGTTGTGAACAGCGGTGTCGATGTAAGTCTTCAACGCGTATTCTTTCCACGCACCGGCTGCTACGCTGACCTGTTCGTGAATGACCTTGGTGCTGCCTTCACGTTGATCGGCACGGAGCAGGAAGGTAGCCTTCACAGCACTAGCCGGTACAGTAGTAGTCGGATCGACACTGGTGTCGTATACGAGGTTTCCTTTACCAGACAGGACCGTCACGTTGAGCGGGTAGCAACCCACAGTGGTACGTGCCCACAGAGCACCGAAACCGCCAGCCAGAGGTTGACGATACAGCTCGAACGTCGGCAGGACGCCTTGGCTCAGCATGGTGACTTCAATGGTGTCGCCTGCGTAACCCATACGAACCAGAATGGTCGGATGCGCTTCGGCAGTACCATCGGTACGACCACCACCAGCGATCAACAGAACCAAGTCTTGAGGCTCGTCGGTAGGCAGGTAGTTCGTGCGTGCCAGTTGAAGCCAGTTGGTAGCACCAGATGGAATCTCTGGGAAGGAGTACTGAACAGCCACATCCTGCTTACCAACGTCAGCGTTCGCTTGGGCAATCACTTGAGCCAGAGTCTTACCTTCCAGCTTGAAGCTGTCGGCAGCTTTCTGAGCCTGAGCAGCAGCCAGAACTTCCGCGTAGGTCTTACCATCGAGCTTAGCCGAGTCAGGTGCTTTCACACCACCAGCAGCCGCGATGATCTGTGCAACCGTTTGACCTTCCAGCAACTTGGAGTCAGCAGCCTGAGCGGTAGCATCCAGTTTACTCAGCAGCGCAGTGTTCATCGCAGCGGTAGTAGGAGCACCAACTTGAGCAGCAGTCACCCGGTGTGGGTTGTTGTAGTCCGAGATGTGAGTAGCCACACCCGTCTCACCAACACGCGCTTCGATAGCCGCAGCCGTCATCAGCGGGGTCATATAGCGAGAGTTCGACTCACCCAGTTGAGCTTCCGTCGTGTTTGCGATTGGGAAGTTCTGCACGCTACCCAAACCAACTTGTGCTTTGGTAGTGGCGTGTGGGTTCTGGTCATCTGCCAAGTGAGCTGCGATGGAACCAGTGGCCAGCGACTCGATAGCCTTCTTGGTCTGCAACGGCGTCATGTACAGATCGTTGCGGGTACCCGCAGCCGAATCAGCATCGGTTGCGATGCCATAGTTCAAGACGTTACCTAAACCTACCTGAGCCTTGTTGACCATGTGCGGGTTGTTGGTAGCGTTGATGTGGAGAGTCAGGGACTCACCGACCAAGGTGTTGATGGCTGCCGCAGTAGTCAGCGGAGTCATGTAGCGGTCGTTACGCGAAGCTGCTTCGGCTTCTGCAACAGTTGCCAGCGGTAAGTTCTCTACGGACCCCAGACCTACTTGGGCCTTCGTGGTGCCGTGAGGGTTGTTCTTGTCCGCAATGTGGGTGGTGAGACCCGAGTTTGCCAACGCTTCAATCGCCTGCTTGGTTTGCAGCGGGGTCATGTATTTGTTGGCTACCAGACCAGCTTCGGCTTCGGCCTGGGTGGCCATACCGTAGTTCTGGACACTTCCGAGGCCAACCTGCGCCTTGGTCGTACCGTGCGGGTTGTTGAGGTCGTTCTTGTGAGCGTCGATCAACGGTACAACGTAGAAGTCGACAAAGTTCTTGGTGCGAACAGGCGTCATGTAGCGAGTGTTCAACGTGGCCTGTTGGGCCTCGGTGATGTTCGCCAATGGGAAGTTCTGAACTTGGTCCAACCCTACCTGCGCCTTAGTGACGTTGTGAGGGTTGTTCTTATCGTTGATGTGAAGCGCGAAGTCACTACCTGCCGACTCACGGATAGCTTCAGTCATCTCTTCCAGAATCGGGAGGATGGCTTCAACGCCCTTGAGGTCTTCCAGGTTCCACTCGTGATCGATCGGTGGGAATTGATACGGCACGTCGACCACTTGTTCCCAAGTAGTGATGCGCGGGTTGAGCTGGGTGTTCGTCAGACGAGTGAGGTCAGCCGAGGCATCCAGAATCCAGTCGCCACCGATGGTCTGATAACTGATCTCGGCAACACCGGTGAGGGTCTTATCGAGGAACGTGATCGAACCATACACCCGACGAGCCACGCCATGAGACGCTGCGTGGAAGTAGTGGGTGCAGTGGTAATCTTGCCCTTCGACCAACAGCTTGCCGGAAGGACGATGGATTACCCGGAGCGAGTCCCGGAAGTACGGTGCATACTTCGGAACGATGAAGTAAAAGTCTGTCCACGCCGGGGGTGACAGTACGTGCCGCTCGTTTGCAACGGCGTTCGTAGTCGCGGAACCGGTGGGGTCAAATGGGTAAGTATAGGTCGCGGCCATACCGTTGACTCCTCAGAAAACTGCGAATGTTATAGTTGCCTGTAAAAGAATACGCACCATACTATTGCCCGGCCTCAGGCTCGGCTCCAAGAGATTTTGCCCATGTACACACTCCTTTATACGCTGGCCAGAACGCGCGGTCGTACGGGTCGCTGGGCCCAAGTAGACTTGGCGGATATGGACGTCTTCAAACTGTGGACGGACTATTCCCGACTGATCCTTGTGTTGAGTTCCCCTCTGTACGAGGAACCCCTGTCTCTGGACCTCAACGAAGTCCGTAGTCGCATTACCAAAGTGATGCCGGGAACTACGCTTGCTCAGTGGTTAGCAGGCTTGGGTAACGAGTCTCTCCCCACCTCCACCACCGTACCGAAGATCAATCCAAAGTACGTGACCTACCGTGATGCTGTTGCTGCCGGTTACAACTTGGCACCTATTCCACCGGGTGTCGCTTACGGTAACGACTTCCTGATCTCCGATGCCCATGACCTGCGCTTATGGAAAGAAGGGATTGATCCCAAGGTGTTCTACGAGAACTGTCTGGTAGAAGTGAACGGATTGTTACACCGTGTGGATTACGACTCGGAAGCCAACTACGTTTACGAAGGTGGTCGCACCGGACGGATCTGTAATGACAACCACGTCGGCATCTTGAACTTCCAAGCAGTCGGTGGTGTGCGTACCATTGCGATTACCCCTGAGATGATCTCAGCCGGTGGTAGTGATCCTTCGCTGTACATCAACACCATCCTCACGGTAAACGAGGACCTGACTGACAAGACGGTGATGTTGTCCTTTATGGGCTTCTTACTGCCTTGGGGTCGAGCACTGAAACGCATCGGTGACAAAGCGTTCTCGGTGGACCTGCGCAACCAAGTCTTTGTGGATTGGTACTTCCACGCTCAAAAGAAAATCAACCTCGAAGCCATTCGTCCGTTGATGACTATCAAGAATGGGAACTACGATCAGATTGCTCTGGAGGAATACCTGAGCAATGAAGTGATCACCAAGTTGCTCACGTTGTCCCAAACGTTCTTGGTGGTGATCAACAACAACGACATCTACGTTGATCGTGAACAGTTGGAAGTCTCCAAGACACCTGACCGTTACTTCACCAAGACCAGACCGCTGTGGCCTGTGGTGATCGACAAGGGTGAGTTGATGTCGTACTGGGTGGTTCGTGAGGGCGACACGTACGTCATCGCTGGTGGCTCCAACCGACGTCCTGAGTACAACTTCGAGACTACCCACTGGCAAGATGGTGTGTCGATTGATCCTACTCAAGACCGCCACTACCCGAACCGTTACTCGAAGGCTTACTTCTTGAAGATCGGTTCTGATCTGTAGGGCATAAAGCGAGGGGCTTAGTGCCCCTCGCTATGCCGTCATTCAATGTTCCACGTGGGATGACCGTCTGCTTCGTGACCACAACTGGCTTTGTTACCAGCCCGAACGATAGGAATCCCGTTCCACGACATCCACGCTGAACCCTCTACCATCTTAGGGCCTGCGTGAGAGCCTACACCGTGTCCTGCGACGTCATCGTTCAAGTGGGATACCACCGCACCATCTAAGGTGAACGTGGGCTCTCCTGGACCTTGTATGACGCCTCCTGCTGAGTTGACACCGACTCGTGAGATTCCACCCATTAGCTGAACCCGTCGAATTTAGGAGTTTTCCAGATCGTACCGGCTGGTGTGAGTGTTACTTGAGTAGCACCCACATCAATCGCTACTTCATCGAGTGCCTTGATGTTGATCTTGGTCTTGTCGAGGATCACGTGAGACTGGGCTTGGTTCATCAGGGTCAACTTCTGCTCATCCGAGTCAAGCTGGAAATAGTTCCCTGCATCGTCTTGGATGGTGATCACCGATTCCCCAGTGTTGATCTGGAGGGTGTATGCGTGAGCCTCACCGTTGGCTGTACTGGTCTCGAAAGTAACCGACTTATTATGCGCCGACACTTCCAAGTAGTAGCAGTTCGACAGATCCAGACCACCAGCACTAGGGTTAGCGTTGAAGGCGTAGATCACGGTCTCTAAGCGACGTTTGTCGTCATCCAGACCAGCGATAGTCCAGTAGTACTTATCGTCGTTAGCGGCCTGCCAGAGGTACACACGCTCACCACGGCGTACGTCTGGTGAAGTCACACGGTTAGTGGAGAACGGAAGCCATGTGGCACTGACCGTTTGGTCAACAGCCACCGAACTACCAAATTGCTGACCTGTACGGTCAACGCCTTTGTTCTCTACAAGGGATGGGTTGGACTTGATCTCACCGTCGAGCATGTTCATGCTTTCGATAGGTGTCACGTCCACTACATGGTTCCAGCCACCATTGGACTGCATTGCCTTGTTTTCTGCCACGATCCCGATAGAGACGATCTTGAAGCAAGTAGCATCCATGATAGAGTCCTAAGGGTTTGTCACACAATAAGTTAATTCTCACACGGGGTCTTTAGAGTATGTGGAGTAATTTTTAGATGGGGCTAAACGGATGCGACTGTTAGAGATGACTATTGACGGGTGTATTCGGCTGATGCTGGTAGCCAACATCCGTTACATCAAGTTTACGCCGACACAGATGTACCAGTTGATTCTGGGTACGAACGGCAGCGGTAAGAGTTCTATCGTGAACGAGATCTCGCCCCTTCCGGCAGATCCGAAGAACTATTCAACTGGGGGTAGTAAGGAAACCAAGTGGGAACACAAGGGCTCTATCTACGAAATCAGTTCCAGCTTTAAAACCAAGGCGGGTAAACACACCTTCGTTAAGGACGGGGTAGAACTCAATCCGGGTGGCACTCAAAGTGTCAGTCGAGAACTGGCCATGCAAGAGTTTGGCTATGACGATGACATTCACGAACTGATCACAGGTCAGATCAAGTTCTCACAGATGTCGACTTCGGAACGCCGCAAGTGGTTTACGCTGCTGTGCGATACCGATTTCAGTTTTGTGGTAGGTTACTTCAACGACATGTCTCGTAATGCTCGAGACGCTTTGGGTTACTCCAAAGGTCTGGCTGACCGGATGGTAACCGAGACCAACAAGCTGCGAGCATTGGGTGACGACTACGTTGCGTGGGCAGCAGAGGCTGAGGAACTCCAACAAGAACTGGAGATCCTGTACCTGAACCGTTCCAACCGTAATCTGTCCGGTGGTGAGACACGCATTGACCAGATGCTCCAGTGGGAGTGTCGGATGGCTGATCGCATTCTTGCTATGGGGAATCCTGTTGGTGGGAAGTTCCCTAGTCTCCAGCACGCTAAAGACCGTTTGACTGCAATCCAGAAAGAACAAGATCTGGTGAAGCATTCGATCCAGTGGACTACGGAGTCGTTGGAAGACCTCCAGCGGTTGAAAGCCACCGTCGATTCTGGTGGTGTGGGTTCTCTGGAAGAAGCTGAGGCTGAGATAGCTCAACTGAACAGGAAGTCGGATTACCTGCGCGGTTGCATGACTGACTTCCCAAACATAGCGGAGGTGGATGGTCTGGCACTGAACCAAGCCATCAACAACGCACGTGAAGAACTGACCGAGGTGTTACGGAACATTCCTAACAACCTCGACAAACAGTTCAACATGATGCGGGTCAAAGACAACCGTGAGTTACTGACAGGCTTACGGCGTGAACTGGAAGGGTTCCAGAACCGGGTGGCCAAGGAAGAATCTATCCTTGAACACGTCTCGACTGTGAATCACAACGAGTGTCCGAACTGCGAACACAAGTGGTTGCCGGGTAACACCGCTCAGATTCGTCGTGCTGCGGAGCTGAATCTCAAAGAGTTCCAGCAGAAGGTCAACGACACGCAGATAGCGATGAAAATCTGTGAGGTGTACTTGGAGCAGGCTGGAGAGTTCTCGGCCTTCTATCAGCGTTTCAGGGCCTTGGTGGCTAACAACCCAACCATGGGTGTGTTCTGGGACGCCATGCTTCGAGAGGATGGCATCAACACCAACCCACAAGGTTGGATTCGTAAGTTCGGTGCGTTCTCCCGTGATGCTGAGACTTATGCTGAATGGGAAATGGTCAAGCGTCGACTGGATCAGTTGGAACTCTCCGTGGAGGCCATGAAGAAATCCAACGGTCAGGGTGAGTTGCAAACCCGTATAGACCAGAACGCTGAGAAGATCGCACACCTTACCGAGCAGTTGGTTCAGTTGGGTCGTGACTTTGATGATGTTCAGGAGATCGTCAATAAGGCTGCTCAGTTGGAAGACTTGGGTCGTCAGTTGGAAGCGGGTTCACAGAAGAAAGAAGAAGCCTTCCGTGACTACGTGGTGGAACTGCGTGATGACACCATCAATGAAATCACTCGGAACAACCAATCCCGTCTGGCATTCCTCAACAGCAAACTCAGTGAACGCAAAACCATTGAGAACCTGTTGACAGATTTGGAGATCTCTCGGGCTGACGCTGCTCTGCGCCACGAGATCTTCAAAGCCATTGCCGATGAGCTGTCCCCTAAAGATGGCATCATTGCAGAACAGATGATCGGGTTCATCAAAGCGTGGGCCAAGGATATCAACGCTGTTACTGAAAACGTGTGGACTTACAGCTTGGAAGTCCTCCCGTGTGGTGAGTCCTCTGGCGAATTGGATTACCGCTTCCCTGTCTCTGTGAAAGGTGAGCGTCCTACTCCAGACGTCATGAAGACTTCCATGGGTCAGAAAGAGATGATTGACTTTGCCTTTATGCTGGTGGCGATGCTGTACAAACGGTTGGATCAGTTCCCACTGTTCCTGGATGAACTGGGTCACTTCTTTGATGAGACTCACAAAGCCAACGTGATGAGTTTCGTAAAAGACCTCGTTGAAACCAAAGGTTTTAGCCAAGTCTTTATGATCTCCCACTACGCCGTAAGTCATGGTTCTTTCACCAACGCAGAAGTTCTGGTGATGGACCCAAGCAACGTTACTGTTCCAGCCCGGTATAATCAACACGTCACAATTGAGTAACTTTGAGCGCCGTATGGTTTGATAAGCTCGTCTCCCATATAGGGTGTAGTAGCGTCAAACGCCGCTCAATGCCACCCAAGGTTTGGGCGGTGCGGCACTCAAGTAACCAACTGTAAAGGTAATACTGATGAACCTCATCCAATCTCTGTTTGTACGGGGCGCTCAGGAAGCCGGTGAACTCGTAGGCGTTTTCACTCAACTGGCTGCCATGGGTCCGAAAGCTCTCGACCAAACCGCAGCTCCTGTCGTTTCGGCTGAAGACGGGGAAGAAGGTGGCGAGTCCATGGGTCAACCCCTGGTGCTGAAAGCCATCAAAGAAATGAACGAGATCCTGGCCGCTGTTGAGCTGCTGCGTGACCGTGGCATTCCTCTGGCAGGTATCGGTGATCCGGTGGCTGTGGGCGAAGCCAAGAACATGATCATCAAATGCATGGAGCAATCCATGGCTGATGGTCAACTCGTCCTGACTGACGACGACAAGAACCCACGTCCTGAAGGCGTGAACGAGCCGAACACTGGTCTGCCGGAAGGCGAGGGCGGTGAAGGTGGCGAAGGCGGAGAGGGTTCCGGTGATGGCGGATACGACGACGGCTCGGCCGGTGGTGCAGCAGACGGTGACGAAGCTGGCGACACCTCAGGCGGCGATACGGGCGAGGGTGACGAGGGCCAAGGTGACGGCTCTGACGGTACTGGTGACGGTGGTGACACTGACACTGGTGATGATGACACCGGAGGCGAAGGCGACGGTGGTGAGGGAGACGCCGGTGATGGCGAAGGTGAAGGCGGCGACGGAGACGACGACGCTGGAAACACTGATGGGGACGATGACGACGAAGGCGAAGAAGAAGAGGAAGAAGAGCCTGGTTCCAACGACGTTTAAGGTGGCGTAATGATGAGCGAACTGCATCAAACTCAGGTAGTAGTGGACGTTGGTGATTTCAAGTTAGAGCAACATGACTTGATTGGTGGTGCACCTGTCTTCTACTTGCCAAAACGAAACGGAGTGATTTGCTCCATCGCTGACTGTGAGGTGGCCGAAGCTTTCACGTATTGCTTCTCGCCGACTCCGTTAGAGGGGATCAAGGTTCTTCCTTGTTCGGTAGCTGAGTGGGACCAGTTCGCCCTCTGCCTCTTTAACGGTAAGTTGGGGAGCGCCATTGCAGCATTTGGTTTTGACGGTATGAACCTCAATGCCAACCGCTTGGGATGGTTCTCCCGTTGGGCTGACCGCGACCTCCGTTGGGAGTACACCGTCGAATGAGTGAATTCGTCCATGAACGTGTAGATCGGACCACCATGGTTCGTGAACACAAAGCGTATCAGCGAGTAATGGCGGATCTGTTTAAAGACTACAAAGACATGACGTTTGCTGTAAACGCCAAGTTGCTGGAGCCTTTCACTCTGCCTAACTTGATCAATGCTCTTCTGCATCACTTCACCGAGGGTGGCGTACGGGCTTTGTTCCCGACCCCTGCAACAGTGAAGAACCAATTGGAGACGGCACACGACCTCTTCATGCGGACCTTCAGTGATGATGACCCACGTCCCGTGGACATCCACACCACCCTGGCCATCCAGTTCATTCTGGTGTTGTACCCGATCCAGAACAATCGTCGTGAGGCCCGTCGGAAGGAGATTGAGAAGTTCCTCACCCGAACTTTACAAGAACCAACTGACGAGACCTTTACGGCGACTCTTCACGAACTACTGTTTGCGGACGAGATCGCCTACAGTCGTTGGATCACCGTGTTCCGTTACAACGAGTAATCGGCATAAGGGGAGGCCATCGGGCCTCCCTCTATGCTGTCTTACATCAGACCAGCCTCTTTCAGCAAGTCCATCAACACTTGGTTCTGTGCAATCAACGCAGCATTCTCGTTTTGCAGGCGGATGTTCTCAGCCCGATACGTAGTGCGACGTTTGATAGCAGCGACCCGTGCAACCTCAGCGACTTCGTGTTGTTCTGGCGTCACCAGTCCAGTTGAAGCCCCACGGTGTACGGTAACCTTGGACTCTTTACCCACCACGTCAGACGTGAGAGCAGAGACTTCCAATTGCAGGTTAGCCAAACTCACAAAGTCAGGCAATGCACCCAAGTCAATCGACAGCACCGTGTGAGAATAGGCAACTGCGTCATAGTTCGGATACGACTCGATGTAGGAGTCTGGTACATAGATCGGTGTCGAGTCATCAGACAACAACGTGATGATCTTGGCACCGGCTTTGGAGTCACGGTCGTAATCTGCTTTGGTCAGACCCGCTTTGATGTAGATGTCGTTAAGGACGTCTTCACCGTGGATCTGACACTCCGGCATTGTACGAATCGCAGCACAGGTGTACAACGTGGTAGGTAACGCAGTGAAGGGCGTTACCAGGGTGTAGCGACCTCTGGTCAAAAGAGGTGGGGTTACTCCAGCCATAACTCACCTCAGATGTCGAGCATCGAGTACTTGGTGACAACCAGGTACAGAATGTCCTCATGGGTCGAAGCGATGTAGACGATACCGTCACGGGTCACTCGAGCAATCCCTTGAGGCAGGTCATTGAACAGCGTGGCTTTCTCTGCTTGGATCAGCAGCTCCACCATGAAGTTCAACCAGTTCTGCGTCGCCAACTTCATACGACCAGCGTCGAGGGAATCGTACGCCACGTTGATGTAGTCAGGCCACTGTTCGTCCAAACGCTTGACGTTGTTACGGTTGTAAGGACCACCGCAGACAGACGCACACACAGACGCATACTGGAACGCAGTTTGGACCAAGTTCTGATCGATGTGAGCTGTGGTGTAGTTCTTACCCTTGATGGTCTTCAAGGACTTGGTACGAATGTCCGTCAGCAACATAGTTGGTGAGTAGACACCCGAGCTAATCGCCTTCTGTTCGATGGCGATGTTATCCCAAAAAGGGGTGACGATAAACTCCGTCGAAGTGAAGATATCAGGGAAGATATCCATCCATTCTTCTTCGGTATGTTGTGAGTTAGCCAAAATCCACTTGGCCAGTTCTTGCTTGATGATGTCGGGGTTGTTACCCGCTGGGCCCCAGATGATCACCATCCAGTTGGTGTCCAGGTTGATGAACGGAGCCTTCTGTGCGATGTACTTGTACACGCGGTTGATGATGTAGGTTTCCGGCTTGCGGTTCTTTACCGTCTCGGCTTTTGACAGAGCGGTATCCAACTTGTAAGCATCTACCAACACCTTGACTTCGGCAGGGTCACGGAAGAAGTCGTCCAAGTTGGCGATCGGTGCGACGAAGGCGAGTTCGTACTCGTCGTACTGACGACGCATGGAATCATCAGCAAACCAGATCCGCACCCGGTTCTCGGGTTGACCGACCAGCGAGTAGGTGATCCATTCTGGCATCCACCGCACACCGTCACTGACGATCTCGCCGAAAGTGAGGTCATTGAGCAGACCACCGAATGCGGTGTTCAGTGCAACAGTGAGGGCGTCCCGGTCATCGCGGATTTCACTGGCAATGGCTTTTGCATAAATCCATTGACCCAAGTTCAGCGCTGCGTTAGAATGAGCGGCTGGAACTTTTACCAAGGTCTTGGTGCCGTTATCAGCAATGTTCTGGCTCACAAAGCTGATCAGCTTTGAGTCCTTGTAATCAGTGCTGGTGTACTGACCTTTCTCTTTCGAGAAGGTTCGAACGTGGGTGGAAAGCTCCCCTAAGGGCGCAATCACATCTACGGCGTTGTCAGCCAACGGTGCGTAGATCATAAACGCTTTGAGACTATACATAAAGACCTCTTCGTGGGGAGGGTGTAAGTAAAGTAAATTACCTATACCATTCTTGGGGTTTGAACGGAGCAAACCAAAGATGATCGGGAATACTGTCCTTCTTTTTAAGTTTCTTTTGAAACTGTGGCCTTTTCTGAGGGAAGTATTCTTCAGGAACAAGGACTTCCAATTAGCAGTCCGTAGCAACAAGAGCATCGTCACCCTGTTGGCATCGTCGTTGGTTCTGCTGTTGCTGACCATTGGTAATGCACGCACGGCTGAGGAATACGCTCGATTGTACGATCGACTGTTGCGGGAAAGTAGGGAAACTACTGCCAAATACGAACAACTCATCACTGACCATGCAGTACTGGTCGGGAAGTATGAGACCAACCGTGGAGAAGCTCATCAACTTGAGATTGACTTAGCCATCAGTCGAGCGACCCAGACCTCTCTGGAACAGCGTTTGGCTGACGTGCAAGCTAACCTTGACTACGAGCGAACTCACAAACCTGGCCGGAAGTAAGGGATTACTCGATGCAGTAATCTCTTGAGTAAAGCCAATTTTTGGGTAGGGACCAATGAGTAACAATGAGCAAGCGGTGCATGCCGTGATCTACACAGATGGTGGTTGCAAACCATCTCGTGGGACTGGTGGGTGGGCCATTCATGGTTACACCTACACGACTGAAAAGTCGAAGCAAGGGACCGGCGCACCTGCTCTGGTTACCAACTTTGGGTACATCGACCCAGATGAAGGTCAACCGGGGATGGCCTTCTTCAACTACAAACCGACCGACCGTGATCCAGAGGTCGAGCGGTACGACGATCCACAAATCCAAACTGTAACACCCCTACGTTATGTCTCGGGGTATGGATCGTTGATCCCGGAATCCACGAACAACGAAGCTGAAACCACGGCTCTGTTGGAGGCTTTACAAATAGCCATCCAAGAGAAGGTGGCGTCGGTCATGCTGATACCGGACAGTAAGTACGCCTTGAATGGCTTGCTCAACTGGTCGCGTAAGTGGCAGGCCAATGGCTGGTGCAGACCAGACCAAACTCCTATTGCAAACAAAGAGCTGTGGCAGCAGATCGTTGCTGCGGTCGATGTTCTGCAATCTCGTGGGACTCAGATCTTCACTCGTTGGGTTCGGGGTCACTCAGGCGATCTTGGTAACGACACTGTAGACTATCTGGCCGGTGCTGCAATCATCGCTGGCAAGAAAGAGTTGAAAGTGCGTGAAGTCTTCTTCTCAGAAGCCAAAGGTTACTGGGCGGTTAAGTCCACGTACAACCGCATGTTCTCTCTTCCATACTGGTACTTCAATACCAATGTGGGTGGGACTCAGGTTGCGCCTGATGGGCGTGTGGTGTACTACCTCGGCGACCACGGATCGGAAGACGATTTCTGTGGGAAGAAGATCAGTGATGCTTCGTTCTCGGTTCTGTTCCTCAAGGAGCGTGATCCGGTAATGGAGATGTTGACGAAGTATCAAGACTCTCTGGACACCGGTGGTTTTAACAGCATGGTGGTCGGACGTCTGAACAACGTCTTAGGCGGTAAAGTGTACGCTGAGTTGGAACGATATGGTGACCAATTCCTACAGTGTAAAAACTGGGGGAAGATGGACCTGTTCATGCCTGGTGAGTCTCCACTTCAGTTGACCAAGGACCTGAAACCTCCACGCATTGCTTTCCGTGTTATGCAGTCGATGGCTGTAATGGAGAACATGCTGCTTGATTTCATCAGTGATAAAGCGATCTGTGTACCGATCGGGCAAACCTTTCTTCACCATGAAATCACCGACCTGTTTTACGAGACGGAAGTCAAGAAGAACAAGTCTGTTACAAAACTCCGGTCTACGATCAACAGTGCGCTTAAACGCATTGAGATTGAAGCGCCTTACCACACAGGTGCGAAGTCGGGCCAGTTCAAATTGCCAATCACCATCGGGATGGACATTGCCAACCGCAACACGTTGTCTGCGCTGGCAGCGAACAATCCGAGGGTGTACCTGATCACATGGCGTGAGAGCGATGCGGCATTCCGCTACGCTACCATCATCAAAACGGATGATGACATTGGGATCTGGGCTGGCATCTATTCCAACATCTGTCTACTGACCAGTTGAATGAGAATGACCTATGAACCCTATTACCTCCCTAACGAAGGCGGTGGCTGGTCTTAACCGGCGCTTGTTACTACGTCTTCTTCGGGTGGGGTTGCCACGGTACGGTAAGAGACTGCTGTTCGCAGTCAGTCTCTTTGCTGGGCTCAAGCACCTTACCCACAACGAACTGCAAGAGCTGGAAGTCCTGAATGAGAAGATGTCTCTGTCTTCTTCCAAGGAAGCTCTTGAAGTCCCGGCTCTACTGGCTCGCACCATTTGGGGCGGCTGTAACCTGGACGAAACGGTCGCAACAGGATCACTCGATGCGTGCTCGTTGAAGGTAGTGGAACAAATGCCGAAGTGGTTGCAATACGACGATGTCAAGCAGATGCTAGACGATGCCCGTACTGTGATGCAAACGGCAAAACTGGGCTTAGCGTAATACCCAGCATACAAGACTGACTCCCCAAGGTGATCCTGGGGAGTCAGTCTTTATGACGCTTACAGACGCTCGATGGCGTCGAAGGACTGTTGCACAGTGGTGGACAGCTCAGTCAGCAGGAAGCCGGTGATCGAGTAGAACTCAACGAAGCGAGCCATCAGCAGGCAACGCTTAGCCAGTTCAGAGATGGTCACACCCGAAGCCTTGTAGGTGTCCGGGTCCTCCTTGATGCGATCAGCCAGACGCAGCAGTTGGTCGTTCAGCAGCTCAACTTCATCCAGCAGCTTCTTACGGTCCACTGCTTGGTAAGCTACGATCAGCGCGTTGGTCTTCTCGAGGATCAGGTCCCACTCGGCGTTCTGTTTAACCAGTTTGCCGTATTCGTGGCTGGTCTGCGAGTTCGCACGGTTCACGCACTTCTCGAGCTGGCTCTTAGCCTTATCGAGATCGGACTCGTCCAGCTTGAGGATGTCCTTCGGGTTGATGCTCGACAGCTCTTCCGGGCTACCCAGCAGCTTGGTAACCCAACCGTTGAAAGGCACCAGTTGGTTATCGTGTACGTGCTTGGCGATGTCTACCGACGCTTCGATTGCCTCGAGGTATTCGAGGTAGGTCACCTTCAAACCCTGTGGTCCGTAGATCACAGTTTTTCGGTGTGCGCTATAATCGATATTGTGTGCGATCTTGGTTTTGATCTTTACACGAACCAGCGGGATAGTTTGCTGGTCATTAGCGAGGTACGACTGAATGGTGTCGCTGATACCACGGGCGTACGCTGGGAAGACCTTGGTCAAGGCCGTCAGAGACGCTCGCAGGTTGAAAGCTTCCATCGACAGGACGCTGGCCTGTTGTTCAAGGGAGATCTGCATGGTTTCCATCCTGTAAATAGGGAAAGCTCAAGTTAGAGCAAAGACACATAAAATTAAACTCCTAGGACCTATCTAGTGAGTTCAACGCATCCACTTTTCACCTCAGTGAGTCCAACCGCATGGAATTAGACGACTTTTTCGAGCAGGCCCCACGGCTGCGCCCTTTCTTTAACCTGGGCTGCCTGTTCGATATTCCGACCGGACGATACTTCGAAGGTAAAGACGGCGAGATGATCCTTAACGGAGGTCTTGCTCACTTCACCGGTATCGCAGGTCGTGGCAACATGGGTAAATCCCTGATTGCCCACTTCATGATCCTGCGCATCATGTCTCGTTATCTGGCTCGGGCCAACTTCTACGATACCGAGACTTCCATGACCCTGGCCCGCCTGTACCAGTTGGCCATGCAGTTCCTCAATCTGGCCGAGCGCGACTTGGCAGAAGAGAAACAACTGATCCTGACCGACTCCGTACAAATGTCGGGCAACAAGTGGTTCGACAAGTTCCGCGATCTGTCGCACATGAAACGCAAAGAGGCCAAGAACCTCAAGCGCACCACGCCTTTCATCGACAACAAAGGCGACTTCATCACCACCATTCTGCCTCACTTGTTCGAGGTGGATTCTCTCAGTATGTTCATCACCGACTCGGTGGAAGGCATCTACGAGAAGAACGAGATCGGCGACTCGGGTGCCAACACTGACGCACTGCGTTCGGCTGCGGCCAAAACTCAGATGCTGATGCAGTTGCCGAACCTGACTGCTGGCGCGAACAACCTGCTGATCGCTACTGCCCACGTTGGTGACAAACACCAGCTCGATCCGTACGCACCTGATCCGAAGAAGCTCGCCTTCCTCAAAGGCAAGAACGTCTTCAAGAACGTGCCGGAGAAGTTCACGTTCCTCACCAACAACCTGTGGTACTGCAACAGCGTCTCCGTACTCCAGAACGCCACCACCAAGGCACCTGAGTTCCCGGCTGATGCTGATGATAACCTGAAAGGCGACACCGACCTGAACTTGCTGCTCCTGCAAAACCTGCGGGCAAAGGCTGGTCCTACCGGTATGCCGTTCGAGGTGATCTACTCACAGCGTGAAGGTTTGCTGGTGGGTCTGTCCGAGTTCAACTACTGCAAGTTCTTCAAGTACGGCATTGGTGGTCACGACCGTGCTTACTTCATGGACCTGTACCCTGACGTGACCATGCAGCGTACCACTGTGCGCGGCAGGATCAAAGAAGATCCGAAACTCCAGCGTGCTATGGAGATCTCTTCGGAACTGTGTCAGATGGAGAACTTGGGCTTCATCCAAGCTCGTGGTCTGATGATGGAACCTGCTGAGCTTCACGCCAAGCTCAAAGAGAAAGGCTTCAACATGGACCAGATCCTGAGCACTCGCGGCTGGTGGGACTTCGAAGAGAACAAGAACCCTCAAGACTTCTGTTCGACTCTGGACCTCCTGCGCATGGCTAAGGGCGAGTACAAGCCTAAGTGGGCTGTGTAATGGACTTTCGTTCACCGCGTCAGAAACTGTACGATCGGTGCTTTGATGTAGTGACGGCTGATCGCATTGCCAATATGGAGCAGACGAATAAGCGAGGTGGTCGTTTGCTCAACTGGTTGTTGACCATTGCTTCACGGAGAGCGCGTCATGGAGATTTCCCCGGAGGACCTACTCAAAGCTGCCCAAACGTCAGCGTTGCTCTTAGCCATAATTGTGGCAGCGGGCCTTGCGATTGTGGGCGGACTGTGGCTTGACGAGAAGATAATGTGGAACGGTGGAGTCAGTCGTCGCACCGGGAAACGTTGGAAGTTCATCAAGCGTGACAAGCTCTCTGGACATTGGGTTTGGTGGGATGGTACCAACTACCAAGCTTTCATGTTCAAGAAACACTAAGTCCTAGGGGATTTCGGTCCCCTAGGCTTTTATGCCGCAAAGTCGATTTAAAGAAATTTCAGATACATAATACCACAGTGAATAGGATAACAAATCCCTTTCATCTAATCTATTTGTCCTCAGAAGGAAATGACCATGAGCTTAGCCCAAGTGAAACAACTTGCTAACCAAGTTCAACAGAATCATGAAATCCTGATTCAAGATCACCAAAAGATCAAGCGGATCAGGAAGCTGTTAGAGAAGGTTGCCAGTCTTCCACGTGAGCTACACTACACCGAAGAAGACATGAAGACGTGCCTTCAGATCGTCATCTGCGCGATAGCCGAAATGGATCAACTGCGGATTGCTTACTGGACTGCTGTCATCAATCAAATCGGTAGCGATATCGATAAGGCGATAGCGGGTCAGAAACGCACCCAACACTTCGTCCGTAAAACGATGGAGTGCATGCACCGTGTGACCATCCACTACAATCAAGTAATGGATGAACAAACTCGGCTGAACGCTGAGATTTCTAAACTCACTTCCTAAGAAGGAATGTAGCAATGGCACAATCAAGTCTTTGGGTTGTATTGGAAGAAGCTGGCGATACCACTACCTACGCCATGGTGCTTCCTCGTGGTACGATCATCCGTACCCACACGATTTACCGCGACACAAGTAAAGGTTCCTTTGCGGTGGCGGCTCCTATCACTGCCGCAACTGAAACCACGGTGTTTCTCGAAGGACTCACCAATCTTGAAATGATCAAAGGCCAACGTTAAGGAAAGCGTGATGAATCACTTCTGGAAACTGATCACCGAAGCTGTGTGGCAAGAAGACCTGAACCTGATCGCTCAAGCTCAGGAAGAACATAACCGTCTGGTTGTGGAAGAGAACAAAAAGTACAATGAGATTGTGGATGAGATCGATCGCGTGAATCGCGAAGATCAACCAGACCACAACGAGATGGCAAAGATTTACCTCGAATCCCTGAACTACGACTTGACTGTAATCAAGCGTGATCAGGCTCGCCGCCTCGAAGCTATTGAAGGTCGCACCAAGACCATCAAGCTTTATCAATCGTGGGACAACAAAGCAAAAGCCTAAATAACCTCAAGGAGAGACACCATGGAAAACAAAATCGACACTCTGCGTCTGCGTAACACCTCGATCATCGACACTGTACTGGCTGAGAAAGGCCTGGTGATCGACGCTGCAACCCGACGCCCCATCCGTCTGACTCACGTTGCCCTGTTCGGCCACGAAGGCGAATGGGAAACTGTGGTCGGTTTGATCGATGGTGTCGCTGCTAACCTGTGCGCTATTGAGTTCCTCAACAACCAACTGGTGTTGAGCAAGAACGCAATCGGCCTCAAGCTCAACGGCGAAGACCTCCCAATGGCAGATCGCGTAGAAACCTACCGCGACTGGGAACGCCACAAAGTGTGGGACGTCTTGAACGTCGCTCACTAATCTAAACTCAAGTTCTACGGAGAACTAGAATGACCGCTAAAGTTCACGCTGCAAGAGTCCTGATTGTCGGTAAAGTGGCAGAAGCCCGCCGCATGCAGGAAAAGTTCCACCGTATCAAGAAGCTGTTGAACTATGTGCGTGACAAAGAAGAAACCTGTGAAGTCACTGATGAGCACCTCGAAGTACTCATCAAGATGTTCTTCATGGGTGCGCTGCAACATAACCTTGCGGTGATGATCTGGCTTTGGCAGTTCACGGGTGAAATCAAACTCGAGATTGAAGGTCAGATCCGCCGCACGGAAATCCGCAATCATCAAGTCGACCGCTTAATCGCAATGGGCGATCGACTGAATCTCCGCTATGAACCTCTCATGTTAGAGATCATGGAGTTGGAGAAAACGATTCAACGCGGCTGAGCACCGCCCCTTTAATAACCCGGTTTCGACTGGGTTATTTTTTTGTACGTAGTAATTCTTTAGACAGAGGAGAAACTATATAGGTCATGTGCCCATCACTTTACAGGTGTCCAAAATGTCAACTCTTTACAACTCAGTCGTATCCTCCATTAACAAGCGCAGTCCTGAGTGCGCTACCCAGTTCACTCAACACTACGTACCGACTCCAGTAGGCGGTGACGCTATCATCCATATGAACCGTTACCTGCGTACTCAGCTCGGCTTGCTGAATGTCGACACTATCCGTGAGCGTGAATGCTTGATGGATGACATCAGCGAGAAAGAGTGGATGCGTCTCTTCAATAAGCACGTAGTCCAGACCATTGTGACGTATGGGCTACCCGATTGGAAATGAGTTATGAACAATCCAGCGTTGGAAGAATTCCTCCGACAGAACCCACGCGGTCAACCGGTTGACTACTACGCACAAGCCCCAGAGGGTGGATACGTGCGACAACCGGTCAGGATCGGAACTATCCACTCGATGAGTATCACCCGTGGAGGTGACGAAGAGTCGGAGATCAACATCACGCGAGGCGGTGAACCACAACCTTCCTCTGATGTACGTCATTGCACCCAAGGGATGTACTCCATCGTTCACTTGATGGTTTACTGTCCACGCTTTACCGGTGAGATGATCTACATCGAGAACACAGTGTTGCGCTTGCTGGAAGACTTAGGTTGGGACCCGGAAGAACCTCGTGTGGGGGCTGCGGTTCACTTCCTTGGCGATCCAGCTTTCCTCAACGCTATGACTGCGGTGATCCAGCGGCATCGTTTGCCATTTAGTAGTGTGCGTTTGCCTCGCGATCCTGAGTTGGCTTTTGAAGCTCTGGACCATGCGTTCAAACACGTAACTCATGCGGTAGAGTTCACGCGACGTGACGCTTTCGCCACTCCAGACAAACTGACCTCAACGTTTGCACAAACGGCGTGGGCTCATGGGGTGTCGTATCTGAACTTCGCTTTGACCACCTGATTCTATGGGTATTAAGAATCAGGACTGCAACCATGGCAAACCGCAAAGCTGCAACCGATATGATCTTGCGCTACATTGACAAGATCTTGCCGGGAAGCCCGAACACTGAGTTCTATCGGACTAGCCTTGCGGCAATGTCTGACAAGGCATTCGGTGACTTCATCAACCGTCTGGATTCGGGTGAGGAAACCCTCACAATCAACGTCCCGAACTTAGGCAAGTACAAACTGGACCTACAGCGCAATCTGGCAATCGCTAAAGAGTTGGGGCACGAATTCTTCGAGCACTTGCTCTTGACTGACCCAACCACCGGTCAGCTCTACCAGACGCCTGTAAAGTATCTCGTGATTGATCTGCCGTTGCGACGTCAGGTCCAGTTGCTGGAAAGTAAGTCCACCATCCCTGAGAACAACAAACACATCGACGAGCTTTCGGGTCAGTCTACCGGTCCTTCCAAAGGATCGAAGATCTCCTTCCCGGAACTTCAGGTGTTGTTTGCTCAGGGACTGGATTCCACCATTACCGAGTTGATCAAGTTCCGTGGTGGTGACTCCAAGGCATTCAACGCCATGAACCGGTCTATCATTGACACAGGCTCTGTGAACCTCGAGTACCTGTCTCAATTCGGCACCAAAGTGAAGTCGGTGACTACACTGTCCGTGTTGCTCAAGACCATCCACCTCGACAACACACTGGACAAGTGACATGCAAGAAATACTGGATCTCTTTGCCTCCATCGTTCGACGTCGGTACGAGTCGATGTTGGATGACAAACAAAAGCTA